>JAEEGH010010867.1_pt1 | contig 20782 bp, 24 predicted proteins | sample 9134181 | NCBI WGS metagenome assembly JAEEGH01 (sample SAMN16246544, study PRJNA631951) | gut metagenome | biome: gut microbiome; feature: rumen; material: DP-attached | host: Bos | place: Iran: Karaj | collected 2018-10
GTATTTTTTTAAAAAAAATTAAGTAAATATATAAAATCAAAAATTTTTTTTAATTTTGGGCAGTGAAACTATTATCTTTTCAATATTTTAGCTATATGCATATTTTTTATTAAAATGGGTAACATTTATATGAGGTGATATTTTTATATGGAAACTACTTCTTTTAATGTTAATACACTATCAGCAAATCAAGCTTTAGAACTAAAAAACTGGCTAACATCTATGCCTGGGGTAGACGATGTTGCTGTCGATATTAATGGGTCAAAAGTAACTGTAGTTTATGATCCTGCTACAACAGATAAAGGTTCTTTGACTAGCTCAATGGCTGCAATAGGAGTACTGCTCAAATAAATGAAAGGGATAAAAATATGGAAAATAATGAAACCAAAAATAAAAATAAAGAAAAGACTTCATTATATGGGGAAATGATACCCTCGATGTTTAACTGGCTAACTCCTGATATTCAAGAAATCAGAGCTAAGCACTTAGCTAAAGCAACAAAAGATAAGTAATGAAGCAAATAAATTATTAAAAAAGGTAAAAATATACGTTTAAGGAGCGAGTTCCACAGACAAAATTTTCAAATAATTTTGTTGAAAAATTTTGTCGAAGGCCTGTTTGAGCGGGAAAACGTATATTTTTACCTTTTTTTATATACTTTGACTCGGGTACAACCAATGTTATATTTTTTTAGAAAATTCATACATTAAAATGCCTGCTGCGATGGAAGCATTAAGCGATTCAGCATTTCCATTCATTTGTATCGTTACAAACTTATCTGTTCTGTTTTTTACCTCTTCAGATATCCCGTTTCCCTCATTTCCTATAATCAAAGTAAATTTCTGAGGAATTTCTATTTTTTCTAGAAACTCAGATTTTTCTAAAGTAGAAGAATAAACCTTATTCCCAATAGATTTTATTTCCTCTACCTCTACATTTTGTATTACTGGAAGATGGAAAATCGACCCCATTGTAGCTCTAACAACCTTCGGTGAATAGACATCTGCGCACCCTTTTGATAAAAATACAGCATCAAATCCAAATGCATCTGCAGTTCTTATTATTGTACCAACGTTTCCAGGATCTTGAAGTCTATCTAAAAATAATATCTTATCTTTCTTAAATTCAAAATATTTTGGCATTTCGCAAACGGCAATTATTCCTTGAGAAGTAGTTACATCTGTTATTTTTTTTATTATTTCTTCTGTAACCTCTATTCCAGGAAAATCAAGCTTATAATCTATCATTCTAGGGCAATAATATATGTTTTTTATCTTTTGATTAAATTTTATTGCCTCTTTTATACTTTTTTCTCCTTCAATAAAAAACTCTTTATACTCATCTCGATATTTCTTATTTTGTAGTGACGCTACTCTCTTTATTTGAGAATTACTAATCGATGTTATCTCCATAATTCTATTCCTTTCTAAGCAACAATTATCTATTAAGAAAACATTTTTATTATATCTAAATAGTATTTTGATGGATTTGCATACCATTTATTGCAAATGTCTATAGCTTGGTCTTTAGTCGGAACAGACAATTCGAATTCGATGGTTTTCTTTCCACCTTCAACAATTCTACATTTTACAATAAATCTATCATCTTCTTCTGGAAAATAATCTGCATATATAACTGATTTTTGCTTTATTTCCCTGGATTCTCCATCAACCTTTTTAGCTACTCTAGAAATAATAAAATCTGGTACAAGACTTATTAGTGAATCTAATAAAGTCGTTCCTTCTTCTGTTATTTTATAGTACCTTGTTTCTTCTTGATAAAACAGGCTTATTAATCCTTTTTCATTTAAATCTATTAAAATCCCTTGAAGTGTAAAATAATCTATACCTGTAACATCTAAAATTATATCTACTATTTGTAGGTTGGTTACAGATTTAGTCAATTTGCTTATTATGTATAAAATTATTAACTTATCCTGGGTATCTTTTTCGTTTTCCATTAATTACACCTCACCGCTTGTATTTTAGCACATTAGTAGCTTTTAATCAATAGAAATGCATATTTTGTGTTATATATCATACAAATATATCAAGGAGGAATTTATATGCTCATCAAATTTTTAAAAGGGCTTGGTTTTAGTTTTATTTTTACTTTAGTATTATTCTTATTATTCGCTATAATATTAAGGTTTTCAAACATATCTGATTCTATAATTCCAGGAATAGTATTAATTGTTTCAATAATATCTATTCTTTGTGGTGCATCTATTTGCACTAAAGATGCTAAAAATCAAGGTTGGCTTTGGGGCGGAAGCATAGGCGGAGCATATGCCTTATTATTATACGTCATAAGTAGCTTTATATTAACTGGTTTCTCCCTTACAGCTACGACTATTTATTTAATTTTAGGATACATATTAATAGGAGCTATAGGAGGAATTATAGGAATTAATATATAGTATTTACTTTAATTGCCCCATTATCTATAATAACGTTTATTTCACCGTTTTTGTCTGTTCTGTATATACTGGCTCCAACTTTATTTAATCGCTCTAAAACTTCTTGCCCAGGGACAGATTTAAAACGGTTTCCCACACTTATTAATGCTATTTGAGGTGTGGTTGCTTGTATAAACTCTTCTGTACTAGATGTTTTTGAACCATGATGACCTATTTTTAGTATATCTATATCTAAATCCTTATATTTTTTTATTAACTCTTCCTCGCCTTCCTTCTCTAAATCCCCCATAAACAAACTTTTTACCCCTTGATATTTCATTAGTAAAACTATTGAATCATTATTTTCCGAAACTATTTGCTCTGCTTTTTGAGGAGCTAATATTTTAAAATTAATGCCATCAAAACTAAATTTATCTCCCGCTTTTAAGCTCTTTATATTTTGAAATTTTTCTCTAATTCTTTTATATTCTTGTTTCCGTCCGCTATTTACACTAATACCTATATTGTTTATTTTGACTGCTTTTAATATACTCTCATATCCTCCAATATGGTCTGAATCCATGTGAGTTAATATAAGTAAGTCTATTTTTTTTATTCTATTTTTTAGAAGATATGGTACTATAACCTGCTCTCCATAATCAGTAAGTTTGTCTTTTTTATAGTATTTATCTCCTGTATCAATCAAAATATTTTTATTATTAGGCGTCGTTATTAAAATACTATCTCCATGCCCCACGTCTATAACAGATATTTTTAAAGATTTGTCAAAATCAATAAAATTAGTGTTAAAGCCAATTATAATTATCATTGTAAAAATTGATACTATCAATTTAAAATTTTTGCGTAAGAACGCCATAATAGGATTATACTTAGTTATATAATAACTTTCGCTTATATTATTTTCTATTGAAAAGCCAATAAACACATAAAGTAATAATAAATAATATAGTACTATTGAAATTAATGTTGGAGTTACTTCGTAATGAACAAAAAAATCAATATTGCCAAAAAATTCTGCTATTTTATTCATTGTCATAACAATAAGAGATAAGATTTTCATTGGGAAAAAGGTAATTGGAGGTATAAACAAATATACTATGAATAAAACAATTCCACCCATCATTATAATTCCTGCTAAACTTAATACAAAAATATTTGATATAAAACCACCTAGATATAGTACATTAAAATTATATAAAATTATTGGTGTAACAAATAACTGTGCACAAATAGTTAAACTTAAGGGTTCTCGTAATTTTAAAGGCAATTTTATTAGCCATTTTTCTATTCTAGGATAGCATATCATTATGCCTAGAGCTCCTCCAAATGATAATAAAAAGCTAATTGAAAATAAAATATTTGGGTTATTTATAAGTACTATCAATGAAACTAAAAAAATAGTAGTAATTCCATCATTTTGTCTACCTATAAGACCAGCTATAAGCAGTATTATTATACCTACTCCCGCTCTTAAAACAGAAACAGATGCTCCGGTTATAAAAATATAAAATATAAGACCGAAAATACATATTATTTTAAATATATTAGGGTTTAATTTAAATAACGATAAAACAAAGCTTAAAAGTATTATTATAAAACCAACATGCCCTCCTGATACAACTAAAATGTGTACCATCCCAGCTTTCTTATAACATTCTTGCAAATCCTCATCTATACCTGATTTATCTCCTATTATTAGCGCATTTAATATTCCTGCTTCCTTCGGTTTTAACGTCAATTCTGTAAATTCCCTTACTTTATCTCTTATAAAATGACTTAATCTTTCAATAATAAAAATACTTTCTTTTTGTAAATATACTATATTCTCACTATCTGCTATTATATAAACATTTTTCTCCATCAAATACTTTCTATAGTCAAATAAGCCACTATTCCTTGGGCCTTTCGGCACTTCCATTTTGGCATTTATTTGTATTTTGCTTCCATACTCCATTTTTTCTTTGCTTTTTAATAAAATTCTACTCCTTATTTTTTCTCCATTTATATAATTACTTTTCAGATAATATTGCCAATACGAGTCTTTATCCTCTCCATCGCTACATATAGTACCAATTACTTCACACATCGTTTCGTTGTATTTACTTACTTCTTCAACTCTAATAAAATTAAATCTAACATAAAATACGATACCAACAATAAAGCATATCGTTATATATGCTATATCTCTTTTTTCTACTTTTTTCAACAAATATATACATATTTCATACAAAAGAAAAAGGATTGTGAAAATCACAATCCTTTTCATACCATATTCACTTAATAATATTCCCATCATAAAAGACAAGATATACCATACTAACGGTCTTTTCATTAAATCTATCTTATTACCCTTCTAGCCTTTACAAAATGTTTTGAATAATACGAATCATTTATATCGTCTTGTACAACCCCTCTTGTTGGATTTGATGCGTGTATAAATTGACCACTACCGATATAGATACCAACATGTGAAATTCTAGCATTAGCAGAAGTTGCATTTATTCCACTAAAGAATACTAGATCTCCTGGTTGAAGATTTTCTTTTTTAACCGCAATTCCTTGATTAGCTTGATTATAAGAAATTCTCTCTAAATTTACCCCTACTTTTCCAAAAATATAACAAGTTAATCCAGAACAATCAAACGAATCAGGACCGTTTCCGCCCCAAACATATCTCTTTCCAAGTTGTTTCTTAGCAAGCTCTACTACCTTTTGAGCTGTTGAATTGCTTCCCGAACGGGAAGTAACAGTAACCCTATCAACACATCTAGCAACAACCCAACCCTCTTGGTTGTTAGCTATAATTTTATACCATTCACCTTCACATCCAATTATCTTAATTTTACTATTTGGCGAAAGTGTCGCTAATTTTTCTCCATCTGTCGAAGGCTCTGCTCTGAAATTAACGGTATCATTTATAGTTCCATCTCCGAGTATTTTTTCAATATCAGTTGAAACATATTCAGAGTAAATATAACCTTCAGTATTAGCAAATTTTACTTTATACCACAAACCGTCATTAGTTTTACCATACGATACTAAATTATCTCCTTCAACAACTTTACCAACTATTGAAGTCTGAGTTGTAGGACCTTCTCTTAAATTAACTGCACTGCCTACAACAGCTAAAATAGTAGCATCTGTTTCTTGTTTTTTTTCAGTAGTTTCTTTTTCATCAGTTTTATCAGCTTCTACATCTAGTAGTGACTCTGCAACCCAACCAGTATAAGAGCCAAATTTTATATTATACCAATCTTCTTTTTTAGAAATTACTTCAACTTTAGTTCCTTTTTCCATTAAAGTTATTATTTTAGCTTTAGTAGACGGTTCCTTTCTTAATCTTGCAGGGCCGTCATTTATTTCACCTGTAGCTGCTAACGATATATTAAGAGATAACGCAGTTACAAGTGATGATATAAATAAAAATTTTAACATTCCGTGTTTTAGCATAAAAAACTCCTTAGTAATTTTTTCAGTTGTATTTTATATACTTTTTTAATAACTGTCAAGTTTGTTATCGGCAAACCTTACCATTTACTTTAATTTGTTGATATTTTTCATTTGCTTTGTGCCCCTCTAAGGCTTTGGTAGAACTAAATTTACATTTTCATTATAACTTATATACTCTGTTGAATATTTTATTTTTTCCCTTACAGCTATTCCCTCTTGGTTAGTTTGCATATCAAGCTCTAATGTCAAAAGTATTGGCAATTTTGTTGTTTTGTCTATGAGCAAGTTAAACTTAAAATCATTCACAGTATCATGCATAAAAGTTTTTTCGTATAGTTCCTTATATCCTAATAATTTTAATACACTTATGTTGTTAGATACTGTTGATATTGAATATGAATCTTGATATTCTTTACAAATGAATGATCCATATAAAGTTGTATCGAATTTAAATAGTCCAGTTTTTGATTTGTCTTCAAAAATATTCGTTCCTTCATTAGAGTAATCCCAAACATCCCAACCAGTATTGTGTAAAACCTTGTCTTTAACATATTTATAACAATTATAAAAAACATTTGGAGTATAATATGAATAGTTTATATTTTCTTCATTTTTGTCTTTATATGTCACTTCTGTATATACAATTTTTTGATTCAAATCTGCTTTTTCTGAACTAGACCTCGTATACTCTGTATCATAAATTGTCCCTTGCGTTTTGGAACTTTCCCACCCCTCTTCTTGTGAAAAAGTTTCATACGTTCTTACATTATCCAGTTTTGCCTTCATATCATTAAATATTTGTGTTATTTTTTCGTTGTTTGTATTTGACGTTACCAAAACAGCCGGAGTATATTGATCCCAATTTATAGTATAACCCAAGGCCTCTCCTACAAATCTAGCTGGCAAATATGTTCTATCTCTATAAATTATTGGTGCTGAGTCTAATTTTTGTTTTTTCCCATTTACGTATGCATTTTCATTATCAATACTTAATTCTATTTTTACTCCATTGTAAGAAACTTTTACTTGTTTTTTTGAGCCTATCCATTCAATATTTTCTGTATTATCTGGGACTCCTAACCCAACTAATAGCTTTCTTAACGGCACTAATGTCCTACTATTTACTATAATTGGGACTTCTTTATCAAGCTGTAAAGATTCTCCTTCAACAATAATTTTCACATCAGGTTTTTCATAAACTGTATTATCTGCAAAAGTAGTATTTAACACTAAACTTGCAAAAATTACAATCATTAGTAGCTTTTTCATATTTTTATTTCCTTTCTTCAAAAGCATAATTATATGATATTATAACATTTTTTATCATTTTTTTCAATTTATACTTTTAACTTTTTTGATATGTTAATTTTTATTTTGAATCCCTTTATTTTCCTTGACAAATCGCTAAAAAAATCATATTATTAATACACAAATATTGATTTAGAAGGGATTGTTTTAATGTTAGTAATAAAAGAAGGTTTTTGGTATTTTTTGAGTGCCTTTATTCAACTTATAACATTTGTTTTGGCAATCTATTTTTTTTGTATATCAATTGTAGGCTGGATTAAAAGAAAAGAAAAATCTGCTTCCGATTATCCTTTTGAAAAACGATTTGCCGTACTAATTGCAGCTCATAACGAAGAGATTGTTATTGGAGAACTAGTAGATAGTCTTCAAAATATGAATTATCCAAAAGAACTGTATGATATCTTTGTTGTTGCTGATAATTGTGATGATAATACTGCTACTATTTCAAAAGATCATGGGGCAATTGTTTTAGAAAGAACAAATAAAATTGAAAAGGGAAAAGGATTTGCTTTAGAATGGGCTTTTGATAAAATTTTAAATATGCAAAATGGGTACGATGCTTTTTGTGTTTTTGATGCAGACAATGTCGTTGACCCTTGTTTTTTAGCGGAAATGAATAAAAAAATGCTTGAGGGATATCGAGTTATTCAAGGCTATATCGATAGTAAAAATCCATTTGACTCTTGGATTACTGCTTCTTATTCTATTGCTTTTTGGACTTCAAATAGGCTTTTCCAATTACCACGTTCATACCTTAATATGACTTGCGGACTATGTGGAACAGGTTTTTGCGTAGATTGTGAATTAATAAAAGAAATGGGTTGGGGTGCTACTTGTTTAACTGAAGACTTAGAATTCACTATGAAACTTGCTTTACGTGGTATTTCCGTTGGTTGGTCTCATGATGCAGTTGTATACGATGAAAAGCCTCTTACCTTAAAGCAATCTTGGAACCAAAGAATCCGTTGGATGCAAGGTTATGCCGATTGTACAGGAAGATTTTTGGGTAAGATGTTAAAAAAAGCAATAAAAGAAAAAAATATAATTGCATTCGACTGTGCAACTTATCTACTTCAACCTCTTAGAATCGTCGTTTATGGAATTATTGCTTTATTTACGTTTATGCAATTCTTTTATCCGCAAGGTGGCCTATTTAGAATGAACTATATTATTCCAAATTATATTTGGATGGTTTTCCTTATTGCGCAATTCTTATATGGGCCTCTTATTATAATGTCTGAAAGAAAATTTAATTTAAAAGTTCTTTTAGCATATGCAGTATACCCCTATTATAATTTAACGTGGGTTCCGATAACTATAATCGGAATGATTCATTCAGATAAAAAAGAATGGTCTCATACTGCACATACTAGAAAAATTAACATCTCAGAAATATCTGCTCATCAAAATAATTCTGAAAAAACTGCTATTTAGGAGTGATTTTAATGAATTCTTTTATTGATTTTTTCAATTTATATGAAACTCAAGTTGTTTTTAGAGTATTGCTTGCAGCTATCTTTGGAACTTTAGTAGGGCTTGAAAGAGAGCATGCTCATCGCCCAGCTGGACTTAGAACTCATGTATTGGTATGTGTCGGTTCTTGTCTTGTAATGCTAACTGCACAATTTACATATAACTACTACCACCAATTTTCTCCTAATATGGACATAGCAAGACTTGGTGCGCAAGTTATAAGCGGAGTCGGTTTTTTAGGAGCAGGAACTATTATTAGAGATGGCTCTTCTGTTAAAGGGCTAACTACTGCTGCTAGTGTTTGGGCTGTAGCATGTATTGGTCTTGCTACTGGTATTGGCTTTTATTTAGGCACAACAGTTGCAACTATAATTATTTTTATTTTCCTTGCTTATACAAGAGTATCTTTTGACAATAACGAAGCTACCTTAACGCTAACAGTTGATTCTGAAAATCCTAAAGATACTATATCTGCTGTACAAACCGAGCTATTAAAAAAATCTATAAAAATAGATAATTTCTCAGTAAAATCTCTAAAAAATAATATTAATAAAATATCTTTTCAAGTATATATAAAAGATTCTACAAAGCATCCTGAAGCATTAAATAATATCTACTCTTTACCTGGAGTTTCTTCAGTAGATGTAAATTTCAAAAAAACACTTAAAGAAGAATAGTGAGGAGATAACATGGAAAAATTAAGGATTTATGGAGGAAAACCATTAAAAGGTACCGTTTCTATCTGTGGGGCAAAAAATGCAGCAATATGTATATTACCTGCGACGTTACTAATTGATGGAACTTGTAAAATTGAAAATTTACCTGATATTATCGATGTTAGAAGATATATATCTGTGCTTAAAGAATTAGGTCTTAATATTACTCAAAATTCACCTAATGAAATTTTAGTTGAAAATAAAGGTATAAAAACTACAAGTTGTTCTTTAGAATTGTGTCCTAAGATGCGTGCTTCTTACTATTTAGTTGGTGCTTTACTTGGTAGATATAAATCTGCCGAAGTACCTTTACCTGGCGGGTGCAATTTCGGTTCTCGACCAATAGATCAACATATAAAAGGTTTTGAAGCACTAGGAGCTCAAGTTTCAACTACTCAAGGTTTAATAAAAGCTACTACAAAAAAATTAGTAGGTACTTCTATATACTTGGATGTTGTTAGCGTTGGTGCAACAATAAATATGATTTTAGCAAGTGTCTTAGCAGAAGGCACTACAATAATAGAAAACGCAGCTAAAGAGCCTCATATCGTAGATTTAGCCAATTTCTTAAATACAATGGGTGCAAATATAAAAGGGGCTGGAACAGATACAATAAAAATTGTTGGTGTAAAATCTCTACCTGGAAATGCAACTTACTCTATTATTCCAGATCAAATTGAAGCAGGAACTTTTATGGTTGCTGCGGCTGCTACAGGCGGAGATGTAATAATTAAAAATTGTATACCAAAGCACGTTGATTCAATAACTGCAAAGCTAGTCGAAATGGGAATAACAGTTGAAGAATTAGGCGATTCGATTCATGTAAAATGCGATAAACGCCCTAAAAAAGTAAATATAAAAACAATGCCTTATCCTGGTTTTCCTACAGATATGCATCCTCAGATGGCAACCTTACTTTCTATCGCAAATGGTATGAGTATTCTAACAGAATCTGTTTGGGATAACCGTTTTCAGTATGTGGAGGAACTTAAAAAGTTCGGTGCTCAAATAAGAATTGAAGGACGTTCTGCAATTATAGAAGGTGTAAAATCACTTGACGGAGCACCTGTTGTTTGTTCTGATTTACGTGCAGGAGCTGCAATGGTTATTGCAGGACTTGCTTCAAAAGGAGTTACAGAAATCTCTAAAATAGAATATGTAGATAGGGGTTATGAAAATATAGAAGAAAAACTAAGGAATCTTGGTGCAAAAATAGAAAGAGTAAATGAAGACTAAAATACAAAAGAAGGAATATATATGCTTAATTTAATTTCGCTTTTTAGTAGTAGTAGTGGTAATTGTACTTATGTTTTTTCAGAAAAGACTAAAATTTTGGTTGATATTGGCGTTTCTGCAAAACGTCTTACAGATAAATTGACAGAATTAAATATAAATCCAGCTGAAATACAAGCAATACTTATAACTCATGAACATTCAGATCATGTAAAAGGTATAAAGGTATTTAGTAAAAAATATAATATTCCTGTTTTCTCAAGCAAAAAAACTTGGGAAACTTTGGTGTCTCTTGAAATTTCCCCTTCTTTAAAAAACAATTTTGAAATATCAGAAGAATTTTCCATTGGAGATATCAAGATTATTCCTTTTCCAATTCCACATGATGCTATTGATCCATGTGGTTTTAATTTGTTTTGCGGGAAAGAAAAAGTAACTGTTGCTACGGATATAGGGCATATCACATCCGATTTACTATCTTCTTTTGAAAATAGTAAAACCATTCTTTTAGAATCTAATCATGATATAAATATGCTTAAAGCAGGAGATTATCCTTATTTATTAAAGCAACGAATTATAGGAAATTATGGTCATCTATCTAATCTCTCTTCTGCTGAAACTGTAGAATACTTAATAAAAAAAGGAACTAAGAATTTTATCTTAGCTCATCTTAGCGAAAAAAATAATATACCTGCTCTTGCACTAGAAACAGTAAAAAGCAGGCTATCTACGAATAATATTGATTTAACCGGAGTATCTATAGAAGTCGCAAAACCTTAATATATTTTCAAAATCAAGAAAGCTCCAAATATGAAACATATAATTTCACATATAATCAATGACCTTTTTATTCTATCAGATTTTCTTCTATGCCTTGTAAAATTAAGAATAATACTCATCATACATACTACTATGCACCCAAATGTAACAAATAAAGCAATTTCTAATAAATTTATTCTCCAAAAATTTGAAGAAAGCCAAAGTAAATCGTGTTGTTTTATATATGCAACACTTCTTCCAGCTTTAACAATTATTGAAAGAATTATAAAAACTACTCCCCAACTTAAAAAGCAAACAAGATTTATAAACTTTAAAATCCCATCTTCACCTTTTCTGCGCTCAACAGGTATATATAAATCTTTTTTATCTTTATCCAAAGACTTTTTTATTAAATTTACTTGTATTTCATCATATTCCGTTTTATTCATTTAACTCACCTTTATATTCATACTATTTACTAGCATCACACTAATTTCGCCTCTTGTCATTTTATATGACGCTTCTAAAGTATCTTTTAACCCTTCTGTTATTCCCAACTCTTTTGCTTTATTTATAACGTTATTCGGCCATACTTCTTCTGGATTAGCCTCATATCCTAGAACATTTATCATTATAGCACAACTTTCCGCAAATGTTATATTATTTGATGGCCTAAAAGTTCCATCTTCTGCGTAGCCTTTTATATACCCCAGCTCCGCCACTTTGTTTATTGAATTATAATACCAAGCTCCTTCTTTTACATCAGAAAACCTATTACTCAAATTTTCATCTATATCTAAAGCAAGCATATTCATTATTAAAGCACAAAATTCGGCTCTAGTTATATTGTTTTTGAGTCTTAAGCTCCCATCTTCATATCCATTTAATATTTTCATTTTGTTTAATGTATCTGCTGAATCTTCAATTATTGATGCTGTCGTAATATTAAGCATTACAATAACACAAACCAGTATGGATAGTATTTTTTTCATTTCTATCACTTCCTCTTTCTCATGTTACTATAAAGATTTTCCTTCGTCAATGTCATTTTTTCGTAAAAAATAAATAGTTTCCCATTTTATTGCTGAAAGGTTTACAACTCTATAAACTTTTAATATAATCTTTTTGTAATAGGAGTGTGTTATAATATGTTTATAAAAAATCTTTACGAAAAATATAAAGATGTAATTCCTTATCTTTTCTTTGGGGTATGTACTACTGTTGTTAATGTCGTAGTTTATTGGATTGCTGCTCATCCACTGAATTTAGGAGTTATGCCAAGTACAATTATTGCTTGGATTTTAGCAGTATTATTTGCATATATAACAAATGCTAAATGGGTTTTTTTTAGTAAAGCAACTGGCTTTAATGAAAAGTTTAAAGAAATGATTTCTTTCTTTGCTTGTAGACTTGCAACTGGTGTATTAGATTGGTTATGTATGTTTGTTTTTGTTGATGTCTTGAAATTAAACGATCTTATTATAAAAATCTTATCTAATATACTTGTAATTATACTTAATTACGTAGCAAGTAAGCTTATTATTTTTAAGAAAAAAAACGAGGAGTAATCCTCATTTTTCTTTTACACTTTTTACTTCTTGTAACTCAAATCTATATTTTTGACCGTTTTTATTAACCTCTTCAAAAAAGTTATCATATGGTCTACACCATAATTTATTATCTCCATATAAAGCTCTATATGCAACCATTTTTTCTTCTGTTTCACTATTATATATAATATCCTCGACTAGGTATAAATCGCCTTTAAAATGCCTATATATACCTTTTATTTTTAACTTCTCCATACTGTTTCTCCTTTTTAACTCTTACAGATCCTCCACGTATTTAATAACATTTAATCTTTTGAGGAAATATACCTCAAACATAGCATAGTTACGATAACTATATATAAACCCACACATACTTTGAAATTTCTAAATGCTGATTGAACATTAATAACATTTATTGAGCTTAAATAAAATGATAACACTATTAAAAATACCACTACTAAAAATGAAATTATAATAGATAGGTAAAATTTCTTTTGTTTATTATTACTTGAAGCTATTTTTTCATTATCAATTTTAAAATTATCAACATAGCACATATCGTCATAAATATATACGTCAACATTATTATTTATTAAATCATTAGGATAAAAAAATATATACGGGGTATTGATATCATAAGTCGTACCATTATATTCATACTCAACCTTTGCGTAATCATAATATGACCTAGTTTTGTCATTACCCACTTCAACAACTTTTCTTCTGGCAAATAAAGCTTTTCTAAATAATGAATCTTTATTATTCCTTTTATACACTGTTTCAATGCAAATAATTTTACCTTGTACTTTAATGCCATTATTAATTATTTTTCTTGCAAGTCCTCTATTATATTTTGCATTTATTATATTTGCTAATCCCACATAACCAAATGCACCTGCAAATAGTAAAAATATTAATTCAACTAACAAAAATATTCCTATTCCAAAGTTACCACTCAAAAATTCTGCATATATTGCCAACATCCCATATAAACAAAGAATCGATAAAATAAAACATATAATATCTTCTTTTACTGTTATTTTTTCGTCTTCATAATAAATCTCCATTGTTGGCCCCCTTTATATTATAAATAATATTATAAAAATATAAAAAGCTTATTTAAAATGCTAACATATTTTATTAATTTTTAATAATTCTGTTTTTTAGGAATTACACCTCTAATTCCACCTCTAGGATTTTCAACATCTCCATTATACCTTGGTATTAGGGGTACATGTATATGCATCACACTTTGACCTGCTGCTATTCCGCAATTCATACCAATATTGTAACCATCTGGATGATACTCTTTATCTATCATTTCTTTTGCCTTTTCCATCAATTCAAAAATAGCATTTTTTTCTTCTAATGTAGTTCCAAAAAAATCTTTAACATGCCTTTTTGTCATAAAAAGCACATGCCCTTTACTTACGGGGAATTCATCAAATCTAGCAAAAGCGTATTCATTTTCTAATATGATTTTTTCTTTTTCGGTTTCCCATTTACAAAATAAGCATTCATCCATATTACGTCCCCCTCTCAAACCGATATTATTATACCATATTTTTTAATGTGCAACAAAAAATCAATCATTTCTGATTGATTTTCCTTTGGTGCGAGTGACGGGACTTGAACCCGTACGTCGAAGACACACGCCCCTCAAACGTGCCTGTCTGCCAATTCCAGCACACTCGCAAATTATAAGACGCTATTAAAGCGTCTTTTTTTGGTAGCGCATAGGGGAATCGGACCCCTGTTACCACCTTGAGAGGGTGATGTCCTAGCCGCTAGACCAATGCGCCATATTTATTTGGCTGCGGAAGCAGGATTCGAACCTACACTAAATGAGTCAGAGTCATTTGTGCTACCGTTACACAATTCCGCAATGCTATATTATATTAGCATAAATAGATAATTTTTTCAAGTAAATATTTCAATTTGCCCATATTTTCATTAATATCTCGAGTTACTACTTGCTCTTGCAATATCTATTGCCTGAATTTCTTCTGCACTTAAATTATACTTTGTTTCGCCTTTTACCAATGGTTTTGCAAATATAGATGAACTTTCTCTAGAATACAATCCGTTTACTACTATTCCATTATCTTCAGAATCCATTAAAGCCATAGTAAAACTCAGGTCACTTCCTGTATCTCCATAAGCGTTATATCTAATAAGCCCAACTTTTTGTACGCATTTTTTTAAGTTTGCTTCTAAACGATTTAATGCTTCTTCTTGGCTCTTTATCTTTTTAGCATTTTCATCAACTATTTTTAAATATTCAGATAAAATTTTTTCTACTTTATCTCCTTCTCCTAGCTTAGACATAAACTCTGTATATCTATTATTTAATTGCTTATATGCTTTTCCAACTATAAACGTGATAACAGCAAATGTAATCATAAGGATAAAATTTATACTAAAAATCACAATTAAAAATATTGGATTTTGTATTATGCCATTCATACTTTCCAAAAATATCACCCTCTTAATAAGCCTTATCCATTCCGATAATATCCATTATTCTATCTAAATCATCATTTGAAAAATATTCTATTACAATTTTTCCTTTTTCCTTTGACTTAGGAACGATTTTTACTTTTGTCCCTAAATAGCTTTTCATACTTTCTTCAATATTTTTAGTAAAAATATCTTCTTTTTTCTGAGTATGTCCAGCTTTCTTTTTATTTCTCATAAGCATTTCGATTTCTCTTACGCTAAGCCCTTTTTTCTCTATTAACAAAGCCAATTCGTATTGCTTGTCTTTTTTTTCAACAGGAATGATTGCTCTTGCATGCGCTTCAGAAATTCTTCCACTTATAAGCATTTCTTGAACTCTTTCATCTAAATTAAGAAGTCTTACGGAATTTGCAATTTTAGGCCTACTTTTCCCTATTACATTAGCAACTTGCTCTTGAGTCATTCCATATTCATTAATTAATGACTGATATGCATTTGCTTCTTCTATTGAATTTAGGTCCTGCCTTTGTAAATTTTCTATCAAGGCTAATTCTAATAGCTTTTGACCTTTTATATTTTCTTTTATATATACAGGCACTGTTTTTAAACCTGCAACTCTAGCTGCTCTCCAACGTCTTTCTCCTGCTATTATTTTGTATGTATTACCATCTTTAGATACAACTATAGGTTGAATTAAACCATTACTTTTTATTGATTCTGCAAGTTCTGCTATTTTTTCTTCGTCGAAATCTTTTCTAGGTTGATTTATATTTGGTTCTATTTGAGATAATTTTAGTTCAGTAATCATATTATTGTTAGAATTATTAGATATCTCTTGAATTTGATTTTCTATTTCTGACCCAAAAAGTGCATCTAATCCTTTTCCTAAACTTTTTTTCATTTCATTCACCTCTATTTATTTTTATTTAATATTGCTCTTGCCAAATCTTTATAACTCTTATTGCCTATTGAATTTTTGTCATAAGCATAAATAGGTAATCCATGACTTGGAGCCTCACTTAATTTAACATTCCTAGGTATAACAACATCAAAAACATTATCTTTAAAATGTGTTCTTACTTCTTCAGCAACTTCTTTAGACAATTTTCTTCTTGCTTCGTACATTGTAAGAATTATGCCCTCAACTTCAAGATTAACATTTAACTTCTTTTTTAATTTATTAATTGTATTCGTGAGTTGCCCTAACCCTTCCAAAGCATAAAACTCACACTGTATAGGAATTAAAACCGAATTTGCAGCAGATAATGCATTTAGGGTAAGTAATCCAAGAGATGGAGGACAATCTATTAATATGTAATCATAATTATCTTTTATTTCATCAAGAGCTGTTTTTAATACAAACTCTCTTGCCATAACTCCTGCTAATTCTAGCTCTGCACCTGCCAAATCTATACTAGATGGTAAAACAGACAAGTTTTTTACCTTCGTACTTATTATACTTTCTTTTATATCTTCTCCATCTACCATAACAGAATAAATATTTTTGTTCTCTTTAGATTTGTTTATTCCTAATCCACTAGTAGCATTACCTTGCGGATCTGCATCTACTAGCAAAACTTTTTTGCCTTTTAATGCTAAAGATGCACTTAAGTTAATAGCAGTCGTTGTCTTTCCAACACCGCCTTTTTGGTTAGTTATAGCTATGATTTTTCCCATATCTTTTTCCTCCCTTAAAATGACATCTTAATTTTAACATATATATTTATAAAAAAAAAGATTTATTTTTTCGTTTCACATGAAACTTTAAAAATATACAGCCAAAATTGGCTGTATATTTTCGTCCTTTATTTTATTTTTCTTCTCGGAAACCCTTTAGGTGTACTCTTAACTTTTTCAATAACAATAATAGTATGCTTTATATCGCTATCTGGCAAAACAACTTCATCTATCCCTACTATCTTGCCACCTAATGTTTCTATATGAGATTTAGCCTCTTCAAGTTCTTCTTTATAATCCGAACCTTTCATACAAACAAACTTTCCTCCAACTTTAATAAAAGGGATACAATATTCAGAAAGTGTTTTCATGTTTGCAACAGCTCTTGCTGTTACAATGTCATATTTTTCTCTAAATTCTGGTTTTATACCAAATTCTTCGGCTCTTCCATGAATAGCTTTTATTTTTTCTAACCCCAACTTATCAATAACATCTTGTAAATATATTATCCTTTTATTTAAAGAATCTAGCAATGTGATTTCGGTTTCATGTGAAACAATCTTTATTGGAATTCCTGGAAAACCAGCGCCAGTCCCAACATCTATGATTTTATCCCCTGCTTTTATATATTTTAAACAATATAACGAATCTACAAAATGTTTGGTTATAATATCATTTTCATCAGTAATAGCTGTTAAATTAATTTTTTCATTCCATTCAAGCAATAAATTTTGATATTCTTCAAACTTTTTTGCTTCATCATCATTTAATGAAACACCTATTGCTGCTGCATCTTTTTTTAGCTTGTCTTTATTTTTCATTATTGCCTCCCTTTTTTTGCATATCTAGCCATACCAGTAAAACAGATATGTCTGATGGAGATACTCCTGAAATTCTTGATGCTTGTCCTATCGATTCTGGTTTTTGTTTATTTAATTTCTGTCTAGCTTCTAAAGCCAACCCTTTTATTTCGTTATAATCTATGTCTTGTGGTAAGGCCTTCTTTTCTAGTTTTTTAAATTGCTCTATCTGTATCATTTGTCTATCTATGTAACCCTGATATTTTATTTGAATTTCTACTTGCTCTTGCTCAGCACTAGTTAGTTTAGGTCTATTTTTATCTACTTTTTCTAAATCTTTATATGTTAATTCTGTTCTTTTTATAAGTTCTGACAAATGAACACCTGTTGTAATTTCACTTGTGTTCTTTTCTCTTAAAATTTCATTTACTTCTTCAGTTGGTGAAATTACAGTTTGCTTTACCCTCTCTACTTCTTTTTCAACATTTTCTTTTTTAGCTAAAAATTTTTGATATCTCTCATCTGATATTAGACCTATATCATGTCCTATTGGTGTTAAGCGCACATCTGCATTATCTTGTCTTAAAACTAGTCTATATTCTGCCCGAGAGGTCATCATTCTATATGGTTCGTTTGTTCCTTTTGTTACTAAATCATCTATTAATACACCAATATACGCTTCTGACCTATCTAATACAATAGCTTCTTTGCCTTGTACTTTTCTTGCAGCATTTATTCCTGCTATAATTCCTTGAGCTGCTGCTTCTTCATATCCAGAACTTCCATTTATCTGTCCTGCAAAAAACATTCCAGAAATTCTTTTATGCTCTAGCGATCTTTTTAGTTGTGTAGGATTTATACAATCGTACTCAATAGCATACGCAGGGCGCATTATTTTAGCATTTTCTAAACCTTTTATACTATGATATATTTCATATTGAACTTCTTCCGGCAAACTTGATGACATTCCCTGAACGTACATTTCATCAGTATTTTCTCCCATTGGTTCTATAAATATTTGATGACGTTCTTTATCTGAGAATCTTACTATTTTATCTTCAATTGAAGGACAATATCTTGGTCCAATTCCTTTTATATTTCCTGAATATAAAGGCGATCTATGTAAGTTATTTTTTATAATATCATGTGTCTTTTCATTAGTATATGTAAGCCAACAAGGGATTTGATCTTTTTGTAAATTTTCATTTTCAAAAGAAAATGGTACTATTTCTTCATCTCCAGGTTGAACTTCCATTTCATCAAAATTTATGCTGTTTTTATTTATTCTAGCTGGTGTTCCAGTTTTAAATCTAAGTAGCTCTACTCCATTATCTAATAATGACTTTGACAAAAAATTAGCAGGAAATAGACCATCTGGTCCACCTTCATAGCTTACTTCTCCTAAAAATATTTTTCCTTTTAGGTAAGTACCTGTTGCAAGAACTACCGCTTTTACATGATATTCTCCGCCTCTAGATGTTTTTATTGAAACCACTTTATCATCTTCTACTTTTATTTCAGCTATTTCTGCTTGATTTATATCTAGATTTTTTTGCATTTCCAAAGTATGTTTCATTTCCATCTGATATCTTCTTCTATCTGCTTGCGCTCTCAAAGAAAATACTGCTGGGCCTTTTGATTTATTTAACATTCTTGATTGGATAAATGTTTTATCTGTATTTTTGCCCATTTCTCCACCTAATGCATCTATTTCACGCACTAAATGGCCTTTAGATGTACCTCCTATGCTCGGATTACATGGCATATTTGCAATGCTATCTAAATTAATTGCAAAAATTATAGTTTTTGCCCCTAATCTCGCACTAGCTAAAGCTGCTTCACAACCAGCATGTCCTGCCCCAATTACAGCTACATCATAATCATCTATAAAAAAACTCATTTTTTGTGCACCTCTTACTTTCCTAAACAAAACCTTGAGAATATACCATTTATAGTTTGTTCGTCCACATTTTGCCCTACAATCGTTCCTAAGTGGTTAAGTATACTCTTTATATTAATTGATACCATATCGACCGGCAAATCGGATTTTAGAGCGTCGATTGCCGCATCTATTTCTTCAAGCGCATTTAGGATCAACTCTTTATGCCTTATGTTTGAAATTATAATATCTTCATTTGTACTCATATTATTTATTTTCCATAATTCTTCAATTTCATTTTCTAATTCTTCTATTCCAAATTTTTCTTTTGCAGAAATATTTATTACTTTTTTCCCTTCGAAGATTTCTTTTTCACTCCATTTTTCTTCTAAATCAACTTTATTTATGATAATGATTGATTTTTTATTCTTTATAAGCTCTATTATTTCGTAATCTTCATCTGTAAGCTCTCTTGAAATATCAAAAACGGCTATTATCATATCTGCATTCTCTATTTCGCTTTTCGCCTTTTCTACGCCAATTTCTTCAATTTTATCTTCAGTGTTTCTTATTCCAGCTGTATCTATTATTCTAAGTGGTATTCCTTTAATATTAACATATTCCTCAATCGTATCCCTTGTAGTTCCTGGTATATCAGTAACTATCGCTCTATCTTCTCTTAATAAAGTATTCATTAAAGATGATTTTCCTACGTTTGGTTTTCCGAGTATAACTGTTTTTACGCCATCTTTTAGCACTTTTCCTTCTTCAAAAGAATCGCACAGTTTTTTTAAGCTTTCTTTAGATTCCATTAATACAGAAAATATATTTTCCCTAGTAACATCCTCTATTTCATGCTCTGGATAGTCAATTCCAGCTTCTATTTGTATTAAAACATCATATATTTTAGATTGAATTTTGTTTATTTTTTCAGATAAAAATCCCTCTAACTGTACTAAAGATACATTTCTTTCTTTATCTTTTTTTAAATTTATTATATCTATTATTTCTTCTTCTTTAGCCAAATCTATTCTTCCATTTTAGAAAGCTCGTGTTTT
>JAEEGH010010868.1_pt1 | contig 20782 bp, 14 predicted proteins | sample 9134181 | NCBI WGS metagenome assembly JAEEGH01 (sample SAMN16246544, study PRJNA631951) | gut metagenome | biome: gut microbiome; feature: rumen; material: DP-attached | host: Bos | place: Iran: Karaj | collected 2018-10
CACTGGGACGAGTGAATGCTATGGCAAACAAGATGATAACTGCCATGGCTTCGGATTACAAGAGCGTTTACTTAGTTGACCTTGATATGGATGAAGGTATCTGTTACCGATCCCACAGCGAAATGGAGTACGGCCTGAAGGAGGGGGAGAAATTCATATTCTCCCAAAGATTCAGGGATTATGCGTTTAATTATGTAGATGAGTCATACAGGAAGGACTTTCTTGATTTCGTTTCACCCACTTCTATCAGGGACAAGCTTGAGCGCAATGAGCTTGTGGCCTTCAGATATCTGATCAGAAGGGATGGAAAAGAGTCCTATGAGATGCTCAGGATGGCTGGAGTACGAAGACCTGAGGACAGGGATGACAACATAGTACATGCAATAGGTATTGGCTTTACAGATGTGGATGAACAGGTCAGAGAGGATCTTGAGCAGAAACAGCAGCTCCTTGAAGCGCTTTCAATCGCTGAAGAAGCAAATCAGGCAAAGACAGTATTCTTATCGAACATGAGCCATGAGATCAGAACTCCAATGAATGCCATCCTTGGACTTGATTCCCTTGCTCTGTCAGAGGAGGATGTACCTCCTTCAGTAAAGGAATATCTTTCTAAGATTGGTTCTTCAGCCCAGCATCTGCTTGGAATAATAAATGACATTCTTGATATGAGCAGGATCGAGTCGGGCAAGATGACCCTCAAGAATGACAGATTCTCCCTAAAGAACCTCTTTGAACTTATAAACACAATGATTGCAAGTCAGTGCGATGACAGGCACCTTACATATACCAGTAAGATGGATGATGATATTGATGAGTTTTATCTTGGGGATGATATGAAGTTAAAAGAGATCCTCATCAATATCCTCAGCAATTCCGTGAAATATACAGAGCCCGGTGGAACAGTTGATTTTACAGTTAAGAAGATTGCCACTTATGGAAACAAGGCAACGCTTTTGTTTACCATGAAGGACACCGGTATCGGAATGGACAAGGAGTTTATTCCAAAGATATTTGATTCCTTCTCCCAGGAGGATATGACTGCAGTCAACAAGTATGGCAGCACAGGTCTTGGAATGGCGATAACCAAGAACCTGGTTGACATGATGAACGGAAAGATTGAGGTTGAGAGTAAAAAAGGCGTTGGCTCTGAGTTTAGAGTAACACTCACATTTGAAGTTGCAAAAGATCAGCAAAGCGATAAGGAGCCTTCAGAAGGAGCTGCCGATGCCAAGGACAAAGCTGCAGCGGACGACATTATGCTGGAGGGCAGAAGAATCCTTGTGGCAGAGGATATGGACATCAATGCCCAGATCATAACCAAGATATTAAATAACAAGAAAATGGAAGTTGACAGGGCCGAAAATGGCCAGGTTGCGGTGGATAAATTTACTGCATCAGAGACCGGATATTACGATGCAATCCTCATGGATATGAGAATGCCTGTTATGGGCGGACTTGAAGCAACATCTGCCATAAGAGCACTAGACAGAGAGGACGCAAAGAAAATACCTATTATCGCCCTTACGGCAAATGCTTTTGATGAAGATGTGGAGAGAAGTCTTCAGACAGGACTTAATGCACATTTGAGCAAGCCTCTTGAGCCTGCTGCAATCTTCAGGACTCTAAAAAACCTTATTGGAAAAAATGAGGGAAAGTAAGGAGATGTTACTGTGAACGGTAATGAAGTAGAGAATCATCAAACCTTTGAGCATTATCTTTCACCCATTCATGTATGGGCACTTTCTTTTGGCTGCGCGGTAGGGTGGGGCGCTTTCGTTATGCCCGGAACTACATTTCTGCCAAAGGCCGGGCCACTTGGCACTACACTTGGAATCATCCTTGGCGCTATTGTAATGTTTATCATCGGCGTCAACTATCACTATCTTATGAATAAGTTCCCCGGTAAGGGCGGAGGAACCTTAACCTACACGATCAATGCCTTTGGCTATGACCATGGCTTTATGAGTGCGTGGTTCCTTATACTGGTGTATGTTGCGATCCTTTGGGCCAATGCATCTGCCCTTGGGCTTATCAGCAAGAACCTCTTTGGAAGCACCTTCCAGTTTGGTTTTCACTACACCATACTTGGGTACGATGTGTATTTTGGAGAGATTCTTCTTTCCATGGTTGCAACGCTTATCTGCGGCGTACTGTGCATCAGAAGGAAGAAAACTGCCATACTGGTGCAGGTGTTCTTTGCTTTTCTTTTGATTGGAGGAATACTGTACTGCGCATTTGGCATTAACAGCCATGGCGGCAATCTTTTCGTAATCTCCAAGCCCTATTATTCATATGGTCATGGAAATCATGCAATTCAGATTCTGACTATTGCAGCTCTTTCTCCATGGGCGTTTGTGGGCTTTGAGTCCATATCAAACTCAGCGGCGGGATTTAAGTTTTCGCCTAAGAAGAGCCTTCCTATAATGGGAATAGCTCTTTTTGCATCAACTCTTTCATATGTGATACTGGCACAGATTGCGTCAACAAATATCCATGAAGTGTACACAAACTGGCAGGTTTATATTGACGACCTTGGAAATCTCTCTGGAATTGAGGCATTGCCAACCTTCCATGTTGCAAACGATGTCCTGGGAAACAATGGCGTTGTGGTTATGGGACTTGCGGCTTTTGCAGGAATCATCACAGGTCTTATGGGTAACTTCATTGCAGCCAGCAACCTCATGTTTTTCATGGCCAAGGAAGGCATGCTCCCGCCTTGGTTTGGAGAGCTTAACGAGAATAAAAACCCTAAGAATGCCCTTATGTTTATCATGGGTATATCTCTTTTTATACCTCTTCTCGGAAGGACGGCCATTGGATGGATAGTAGATGTTACAACCATCGGTGCAACGATCGCATATGCGTATACTTCTGCATCTGCCTTTAAATTTGCCAGACAGGATGAGAAGAAAACTGTGGTAATTACCGGGGTTATCGGCGTTTTAATGAGCGCTGTTTTCTTCCTGTTCTTCATGATTTCCTCTGCGGAAGCCATGTCCACAGAGAGTTATCTGATCCTGGCTACCTGGAGTATCCTTGGGTTCTTGTGGTTTAGAATTGTTTTCGAGAAAGACACAAGCAAGAGATTTGGAACTTCAACTATCGTGTGGCTGACGCTTCTTTTCCTCATATTTTTCACATCCCTGATGTGGGTTAAAAGAGCTACCGACGAGATGACCACAGAGGTTGTGGGAAATATTCAAAATTACTATGAGTCCAAGTCTGTGGGAAAAGACATTGAAACCATGGAGAGGACAGAGGCCTATATTCAGGAACAGCTAAAGCGTGTTGACAGTGTGCTTACAAGAAACAGTGTTATTCAGATGACTCTTAATATCATCTCTCTTGTTATTATGTTCAGTATTTACAGCATCATGTCAAATCGAGAGAAGGCAGCGTCAATTGCCACTACCAAAGCAAACGAGAGGAGCAGGGCTAAGACCGTATTCCTCTCCAACATGTCTCATGATATCAGAACTCCTATGAATGCCATTCTTGGCTATATCAATCTGGCGGAGGATGAGAATGTAACTCATGAGGAGCTTAAGGATTATCTGCAAAAGATAAAGGGGTCCAGTCAGCATCTTCTTGCTCTTATAAATGACGTTCTGGAGATGAGCAGAATTGAGAGCGGTAAGATGCAGCTTGAACCGGTTCCTGTAAATCTGACAAAGACCTTTGATGAAGTAAGGAATCTCTTTGAGACCCAGATGGCTGATAAGCATGTGGAGTTTAGCGTGGACAGCTCAGGGATAAAAGATCCTTATGTGTATTGTGATATCAACCGACTTAACAGGGTTATGCTAAACCTTGTGAGCAACGCCTATAAGTTTACTCCCGAGAAGGGAGAGGTAAGGGTTGTTGCTAATCAGCTTTCAGAAGCTGTGGACGGAAAGGCAAAATACCGGATATCCGTAAAGGACAGCGGAATCGGTATGTCCGAGGAGTTTGCTGCCAAGGTATTTGATGCTTTTGAGAGAGAAAGAGATTCAACCGTCAGCGGCATACAGGGTACAGGCCTTGGCATGAGCATTGTTAAGAGTATCGTTGAGCTCATGGACGGAGATATTAGGGTTAATACCAAAAAGGGTGAGGGTACAGAGTTTGTTATAGATCTTTCACTGCCTATTCAGAGTGCTGAGGATATAGAGAAGGCTTCGAGGGCTGTTCCTGCAAAGACCGGAGATGAGATGGTTGACTTTAGCGGAATGAGAGTACTTCTTGTTGACGATATGCCTATCAACAGGACAATTGCCCAGAAGCTGCTTGAGAAAGTCGGATTCATGGTTGAAACATCTGAGAACGGAAAAGATGCCGTTGATAAGATCAAGGATGCCGGAGCGGGCTATTATGACGCTGTGCTAATGGATATCCAGATGCCTGTTATGAATGGATATGAGGCCACAGAGGCCATAAGGAATCTGCCCGAGGATGACAAGAACAATATCCCGATAATAGCTATGACGGCTAACGCCTTCTCCGAGGATGTTAAGAAGGCAAGAGATGCGGGAATGAATGCCCATATTGCAAAGCCAATAGATGTTAAGAATATGATGGATACCTTAAAGAGCGTTCTATCGTAAATGCCCGTTTTGTCCCTCAACTACTATTTGTAGAGATTAATATATTCACATACCACAATATATGGTATAATGAATTAACAAGTCATATAAATAGAGGGGGACCTACGCATGAAGAAGATCTACGTACTGGACACCAACGTTTTGATTCAGGCACCTCATGCTCTCAAGTGCTTTGATGACAACGAGGTCGTTCTTCCGCTGGTAGTCTTGGAGGAGCTAGATACTCACAAGAGGGATGAAGGTGAGCGAGGAGCCAATGTCAGAGAGGCTATAAGGCTTCTTGAGCAGCTAAGAGGCCAGGGAGATCTGGTTGTGGGTGTGGAGCTTGACAATGGAGGGCGCCTTAGAGTTGAAAAGAACTTCAAGGATGTCGAGCTTCCCAAGGATATGTCAGAGTATAAATCTGACAATCGCATACTTAAGGTATGCAAGGGTCTTACAGAGACCAGTAGTGAACCGGTAATTCTTGTAACCAAGGATATACTGATGAGAATTAAGGCCCAGCTCCTTAATATCAAATCAGAGGACTTCACAACTGAGCAGGTTGCCGGAAACGTAGAGCAGTATTCCGGAAGGATTGATGTTTACGCACCGGAAGAGATCTTTAAGGATTTCAAGAAGAAGGGAATCCCTGTGGATGCCGTATACTGCTGTGATGAGGAGGGAAATCAGTACAAACCTGAATTATATGAAAATGAATTTGTAGTTGTGAGGGCTGATCAGTCCACCAACAAGACCCAGATGGGACGTGTATGTAAAGGCTTTATCAAAAAGCTGGAGTATGAAAAGAGCCAGCCCTATGGTGTTAAGCCAAGAAATGCCGGGCAGTATTTCCTTCAGGAAGCACTTATGCAGCCGGCAGATGTGGCTCCCCTTGTTATAGTAAAGGGTATGGCAGGAACTGCCAAAACTTTCTACTCACTGGCGGTAGGTCTTGAGAAGATGATCAATCGTCCGACAGGTGAGTACAGAAGGATTCTGGTCTGCAGACCTAATTCGCAGTTTGATGATGATATCGGATTTTTGCCCGGCGATGAGCAGGATAAGATATCACCTCTTATGAGACCTATCATTGATAACCTTGAACAGCTCATTGATTCTAATGAAGAGGAGCGCTACAAGGACGAGAAAGAGCTCCAGGGCAAGACTGAAGAGGTTTTTGAGAGAGGGATTGTCCAGTGTGAAGCGCTGAACTTTATCAGAGGAAGATCAATCCTTAAGACCTTCCTTATAATCGATGAAGCTCAGAATATGACGCCTACACAGGCAAAAGGTATTATAACAAGAGCAGGTAAGGACACCAAGATCATCCTTCTTGGAGATCCTAACCAGATAGACAGGAATTTCCTTGATGAGAGGACAAACGGACTATCATATGCATCAGAGCATATGAAGGGAAGCCCACTGGCATGGCAGATTTCCCTGTCAGCTTCAGAGTGTGAGAGAAGCCGTCTTGCTATGGATGCTATTGAGAGAATGAGGGACAAAAAGGGCTGAATTAATATAATTAAAAAATTATTAAAAAGCACGCGGAATCGATTTTTGGCCGCGTGCTTTATTTGTTTTATGATATACTTAAAATAGTCAACTTCTTTGCAGATTATTGCATATACGCGAAGGTGCTATATGAAAGTTCGTAACTTGGCAAAGAAAATTGTAATACTTCTTATAGGTCTGGTGGTGGTTTTAGCTCTTTTGAAACCGCCTGTTTCTTATGCCCGTCAGAACAGTATTAAGACTGTCCGTGTGGGCTGGTTTGATTCCTCCTATTTTTATATGGACAGCTTTGGCCGAAAGAGTGGTCTGGCTTATGAATACCAGCGTGAGATTGCAACCTATGCAGGTTGGAAATATGAATATGTGGAAGGCAGCTTTGGTGAGCTGCTTCAGATGCTAAGGGATGGGGAAATAGATCTTTTAAGTGACGTTTCTTATACTGAGGAGCGTGCCAAAGACATACTGTATCCCATGTATCCCATGGGCGAAGAGTCATATTACATATACATAAGCACCGGCAATGATCAGATGTCCATAGATGATGTTAAAAGCTTCGATGGTAAAGTGTTTGGCGTGGTACGTGACAGTATACAGAGGGATATGCTCATAAACTGGGCCAAAGAGCAGGGGATAACCCTGGAAATCGTAGATGTTTCAAATGATGAAGAAGAGGCAATGGAGCTTCTTGGAAACGGGACCATTGATGCCTATGTCTCCATGAATACACTTGCCGGAAATGAGCAGATGGCTCCTGTATTTAAACTGGGATCATCAGAGTTTTATTTTGCTGTCAGTAAAAAGAAACCTGATCTTCTTCGCGACCTGAATGATGCACTTGGTAAGATACAAAACGAGGATCCATATTATAACCAGAAGATATATCAGAAATATATTCTATCAGTAAAAACCAGTGCTTTCCTGGATGATAAAGAACTTGCATGGCAGCAGGAACATGGTGCGATCAGAATAGGCTACAGGGAAGATTACAGACCTTTCTGCGCTAAGGACGAAGAAAGCGGTGAACTCACAGGAGCTCTTAAGAAATATACAGAGCTGGCAACAAAAAGCATATTGAACTGCAACTTATCGTTTGAACCAGTGGCTTACCCGAATACGGAAGAAGCAATGAAAGCGCTGGAAAACAGAGAAGTTGACTGTGTATTCCCGGTGAGCTTAAGTCCCTATGACAGTGAGCAAAAGGGGCTTCTGGTGACTGAACCTCTCATGAAATCAGAGGTGTATGGAATCCTGAAGTCAGACAGGCTTAAGGACATAACGCTAGATGATAATCTGACTGTGGCGATAAGTATAGGCGATACCAGCTACGAAACATTTGTAAGAGAATACTATCCGGGATGGAATATGATTGTCCTTGATGACTTTAAGGACTGTTATGACGTTGTTGCTCAGGACAGGGCAGACCTGACGCTTGTCAGCAGCTACAGACTTTCCCAGACAGACAAGTACAGAGGCAAGTATAATCTTTCAACCCTGGCAACAGGAAAGTATCTTGATTTTTCATTTGTTGTGTCTGAGGAAGATATTGATCTGTATTCGTTGATGAACAGGACTATCAATCTTGTGAGCAATTCCTCATTGGAAGCTGCCCTTACAAGGTATACCTATGGCGAGGAGAAGATTACTTTCTATGATTATATGATGGATAATCTGCCGGCAGTTATTTCGGTAGTATCACTTACGACCATAGCTATACTGATACTAATAATCCTGAATATGAGGTCAGACAAGAAAGCTGTTGAGAGACAGAAGCTTATCTCTGCTACCGAGTATGACAAGGTTACAGGGTTATACAACAGGGGATTCTTTTACGAATACGCAGACCGTATTGTCAAGGAACATCCGGATGAAAAATACGATGCTATTGCTATCAACCTTGATCAGTTCCACACCGTAAATGCTCTTAATGGCTGGGAGTTTGGCGATGAAGTGTTAAAGTCTATAGGAGATGAGATCAAGGGATACCTTGAAGAAAAGGGTGGCATAGCCTGCAGATCCACTGCTGACAGATTCAGCGTTTACTGTAAGCACACAGACAGTCATCAGGATCTCTTTGACAGGATACAGAACAGACTTGATGAATTGTCAAAAGCTGTGAGCATCCGCCTTAGAATGGGTGTGATGCCATGGCAGGAAGGGCTTACCATAGTCCAACAGTTTGACCACGCAAGAACTGCCTGCAACATGGTAAGGGGCGGACATCACTCAAGGCTTAAGATCTTCAATGATGAGCTTAAGAACAAAGAGCTTCGTGACCAGAGACTGTTAAACGACATGAGAAGAGCGCTTGAAGAAAGCGAGTTCATGGTTTATTACCAGCCGAAGTTTGACATTCAGGCAGATCCTCCAAAGATGTGCGGAGCTGAAGCGCTTGTGCGATGGAAACACAAGGAGCTTGGAATTATATCTCCCGGTGAGTTTATCCCTCTTTTCGAAGAGAACTACAGGATCGGTCAACTTGACAGGTACGTATGGAGGGAAGTGGCTAAGCAGATTGCAGCATGGCGCAACTGGTATGGCGTTGTGATCCCCGTATCTGTAAATCTTTCAAGGCTTGATGTGTTCGATGCAGATCTTGAACAGGAGCTGGATGAGATCATAGAAGCGAATGGAATTGACAGAAGCTGCTTTGATCTGGAAGTTACTGAGTCAGCATATACAGAGAACGCAGATCAGGTAATTGAGATTGTAAGAAGGCTCAGGGAAAAAGGGCATCACATAGAGATGGATGATTTTGGAACCGGTTATTCCTCCCTTAGCATGCTATCCCACATGCCTGTTGATATCTTAAAGCTTGACCGTTCATTTATCTGGAACATGGAAAAAGACATAACGGATGTTCAGATGCCCGAGCTTATCCTTGACATTGCAAAAGGCCTTAAGGTGCCTGTGGTTGCTGAGGGTGTCGAGATAAAGGAACAGCTTGATTTCCTAAAGAGCAGAGGCTGCGAGATGGTACAGGGATTCTATTTTTCTCCCCCTGTCACAGCTACTGAGTTTGAGGAAAGATATCTGAGCAGGGAAAACAGGAATGGAAAGAGTGATTGATTTTTGCGTTTTAGGCGAAGATGAAGGCCTGTCTGTACGGCAGGTCATGTCACTTCGCCTTAAACTTTCTTCAAGAGAAATAACAAGGTGCAAACAGTTTGAGGATGGCGTAATGGTGAAAAGAGCCGGAGAAGAGCTCTTTGTCCCCATATGGCTACGGGATCCTGTCAGTGCCGGCGATACCCTTAAGGTTAAGATTTATGAAGACATTGACAACGCAGGGGACGTCATTCCCTCAAATGACCCTATAGATATAGTCTACGAGGATGAGGACCTTATCCTTTTAAACAAGCCCGGAGATATGGTGGTCCACCCGTCCTATGCCCACCATCTGGACTCGCTGTCCAACGCTCTTGCAGGTTATTATGAGCGCACAGGTCAAAGACATGTCATCCGCACCATAGGAAGACTGGACAGGGAGACCTCAGGGCTTCTTATTTTTGCAAAGAACAGACACAGTGCTGCCCTTTTGTCCTGCCAGAAAGACAACATGTCAAGAAGGAAGGAGTACCTTGCACTTGTGTCCGGAGTTATGGAGAAAAACACAGGCACGATCGATGCGCCCATAGGCCAGGAGCCGGGGGTGCGCATGATAAGGAAAGCCATGGATGGGGGGAAAGAGGCAGTGACCCACTATCAGCTTATGTGGCAGTATGAGGACTATGCACTTGTTAAGCTGCGTCTTGATACCGGAAGAACCCATCAGATCAGGGTCCATATGTCACATATAGGTCATCCACTGCTTGGAGATAATCTATACGGAAAAGAGATTCTTAACAGTCACGGTATGACAAGGGCTGCGCTTCACGCGTTCCATCTCGAGTTTGATCAGCCTATAAAGGGTAACAAACTCTGCTTTGAGGCGGAGCTTCCCGAAGATATGAGAAGACTAATATAATCCGGAAGGAGAGAGAATATGCCTATAATTGGAGCTTTCATGGTACCACATCCACCCATCATGCTTCCCGAAGTGGGAAAGGGCGAGGAGAAAAAGATTCAGGCAACAACCGATGCCTATATGGAAGTGGCGAGGCAGATAGCGGAGCTTAAGCCTGAGACAATAATCATATCAAGTCCCCACAGCATCATGTATGCGGATTATTTCCATATTTCACCCGGGAAAAGAGCTTTCGGAAACATGGGGAGATTCAGTGCACCCCAGGTGAAATTTGAAGAGGAATATGATACAGACCTCGTGGAGGAGATCTGTGCCATTTGTGATTCCTACGGGGCAGAAAATGACAGCATAGAGAGCCTTGAGATTCAGGGATTCCCGGCAGGAACCATGGGGGAGAGGGATGCAGATCTGGACCATGGAACGATGATCCCGCTCTATTACATCAGAAAGAAATATGATGGATTTAAGATTGTAAGGATTGGTCTGTCAGGTCTTTCGCTACCAATGCACTATGAGATGGGACAGATAATTCAGCAGGCGGTGGAAAGGACAGGAGTCAGGGCCGTCTATGTGGCCAGCGGAGACCTCGCTCATAAGATGAAAGAAGACGGGCCTTATGGTTTTGCAAAAGAAGCGCCTGAATACGACGATAGGATAATGGAAGTCTGCGGCTCTGGTGAATTTGAGAAACTCTTTGATTTTGATGACACCTTCTGCGAAAGAGCTGCTGAGTGCGGACACAGGTCTTTTGTCATGATGGCGGGTGCTCTGGACGGACTTGGTGTTACTGCTCATAAGCTTTCTCACGAGGCTACTTTTGGTGTTGGTTATGGAATCTGTACCTTTGATGTGGAAGGCACAGACGATAGCAGGCACTTCCTTGACAGCTACCGTGAGAAGAAGATGGCTCTTTTAAATGATAGGAAAAGTGGAGAGGATCCATATGTGAGGCTTGCGCGATACTCATTGGAAAGCTACATCACTACTGGAAAACGGATAACTCAAAAAGACCTTGCAGAGGGCAAGTACAGAGAGCTCGCTCCGGAGATGTTTGAGCAAAAGGCAGGAGCTTTTGTATCAATTCATAAGGACGGGGCTCTGAGAGGATGTATCGGGACAATACTTCCAACATGCAAATGCGTAGCGGATGAAATAATGCAGAATGCCATAAGTGCAGGATGCAATGACCCAAGGTTTAGTATGATAAAGGAAGAGGAGCTTCCGTTCCTTGAGATGAGTGTTGATGTTCTTGATGCTCCGGAGCCAATTGACGGACCGGATAAGCTGGATGTAAAGAGGTACGGCGTCATTGTTACCAGCGGAAGGAAAAGAGGACTGCTTCTTCCAAATCTAGACGGCGTTGACACCATAGAAGAGCAGATAGAGATTGCCTGTCGTAAGGCTGGGATTTATGAAGATGAGGAATACAGCCTGGAGAGGTTTGAAGTTATCAGACACTATTAAATCAGCAAGGGAGAATTTAATCTATGTTATATGGTGCATTGGAAGCTGGCGGAACCAAAATGGTCTGCGCCATAGGAGATGAGAAGGGGAATATACTGGAGCAGGCAAAGTTTCCTACAACCGAGCCTTCTGAAACGATGGAAAGCATAACCGGATACTTTAAGGATAAAGAAATTGCGGCCCTTGGCGTTGCCTGCTTTGGCCCGATTGATCTTGATAAAAGCTCAAAAACCTATGGCTACATTACAAGTACACCCAAGACAGCCTGGAAGAATTTCGATATAGTCGGTTGCCTTAAGGATGCACTGGGTATTCCTATCGGTTTTGATACCGATGTCAATGGCTCACTTCTCGGGGAAGTGACCTTTGGCTGCGCAAAAGAGCTTTCGGACGCTCTCTATCTTACAATTGGTACAGGGATAGGCGGCGGAGTTATGACGAATGGAAGGCTTCTTCACGGAATGCTTCATCCGGAGCTTGGACATATAAGAATAGGGAAAAGAGCTTATGACAGGGGCGAATCTGTATGCCCATTTCACGACGACTGCCTTGAGGGTCTTGCCAGCGGTCCATCAATTGAAAAACGCTGGGGGAAAAAGGCTATTGAGCTTGCAGGTATCAATGAAGTCTGGGAGCTGGAAGCCGACTATCTGGCAACAGCTCTTGTAAACTACTGTCTTACTCTGAGCCCTAAAAAGATAATCCTTGGGGGCGGCGTTATGCATCAGGAACAGCTCTTTTGCCTTATAAGAAATAAGTTCAAAGAAAAAATGGCAGGTTACATCGTGACCAAAGAGCTGGAAGATATAGATAATTACATTGTTCCTGCAAGTCTTAATGATGACCAGGGAATCCTTGGGGCAATCAAGCTTGCAATGGACAGTTTACAGGGAGAATGAGATGGCACTTCTGAAACTCAAATGCGCATGTAAAGATTACCTGTGGGGCGGTCACAGGCTTAAGGATGAGTATCACAAGGAGTCGGAAAGCGATATTGTAGCTGAGACCTGGGAGCTCTCCTGTCATCCCGACGGCCCATCCGTCATTATGAATGGCCCCTACAGCACAAAGACACTTCCAGAGTATATTGAGACAGAGGGCAAGGATGTTCTTGGAAGGAACTGTAAACGCTTCAGGGAATTTCCCATACTGACCAAGTTCATTGATGCAAGGGATAACCTTTCAATCCAGGTGCATCCCGATAACCGATATGCTCTTACAAATGAGGGGCAGTACGGTAAAACAGAGATGTGGTATGTACTTGATGCGGGAGAGAATGCCTTTCTGTATTATGGCTTCCGCAGGGAGATAAGCAGGGAAGAATTTGAGAAAAGGATCAGAGAAGACACCCTTTTGGAGGTGCTAAATGCAGTACCTGTCCGCAAGGGAGATGTTCTTTTTATAGAATCCGGCACGATCCATGCCATAGGTAAGGACATTCTTATAGCTGAGATACAGCAGAATTCCAATGTCACTTACAGAGTTTATGACTATGGGCGCGTAGGAAAAGACGGAAGGCAAAGAGACCTTCAGATTGAAAAAGCTCTTGATGTAACAAGAAGAGTTCCCATTGTAAAGAGCGACATAGCATATCCTCATGTGGCGGATTGCGATTATTTTACAGTGGATAAGCTTTACCTTGATGGCAGCGTTATGCGGGCTCTTAAGGGTAATATTTCCGAGGCTTCTTTCGTAAGTCTTCTCTTTATTGAGGGAGAAGGAACCATATCTTCAGGGGGTGAGAGCCTTGAGTTTCGTAAAGGCGACAGCTTCTTCTTATCTGCAGGAAGCGGAGATTATGAGATAGAGGGAACCTGTGAGGTTCTGGTTACTTCAATAAGAGAAAAGGCTGCGCCTGTCAGGATAGGAATACTGGCGGGCAGTGCTGAAACCAGGGTTGGCCTTGTGGATATTCATCAGAGCCTTATTACTTCAAGAGCGATACCTACTGATGGAGAAGTACCTGCAGAAGAAATGCTGAAAAGAGCTGCAATGGCGGCAATGGATCTTTTGGAGGAACAGCATATATCAGTAGAACAATGCGTCGGAGTAGGAGTTGGAATTCCCTGAACCGTGGACTGGAAACGGGGCTGGCTTGTATATTCCAATAATCTGAAATGGAAACAGGTTGACGTGGCAGGGATAATAGGTAAGATTTTCCCGCTTCCTGTAAGGATCTCAAATGACGCTGACTGCGCAGCCCTTGGTGAACACGTGGCGGGTGCAGGAAAGGGACATCAGGATATTGTTATGATGACTCTTGGAAATGGCGTCGGTGGCGGAATTATCCTTGGGGGCAAGATATTTGAAGGCAGCGGACTTGGTGGAAGTGAACTGGGGCATATGACGGTTCAAAGCAAAGGAAAGCTGTGCTCATGTGGAAGATACGGTTGTCTTGAAGCATATGTTTCTGTGCCGGCGCTGATTAAGGATGCAAAAGAATGCAAAGAGGATGTTGCTTCGCTTTCAGATGTCATGGAAGGTGCAGGAACTTCTGATGAGCTGTCTAAGGTGATTGACCAGTACACTGATATGCTCGCTGAAGGAATAGTAAATGTTGTCAATCTTTTCAGGCCGGAGCTTATCCTTCTTGGAGGGCAGATGTCCGAATATGCTGAGGCATTCCTTGAACCTTTAAGGGAAAAGATAAAACAGAATGCCTTTGGAGGCGACGCAGGAACTCTTCCTGATATCGCTGTTGCAACCCTGGGCCGCGACGCCGGAGTCATCGGTGCATCGAGCCTGGTATAGTTACTCTTGCGTCCACAGCATTTTATGCTATAATATTGCAATATTTGTATTATAGAGAGGAAATATTGCAATGTCAGATTTTGAAAAAGAAGAAGGATGCTGCTGCGGCGGTGGCTGTGGCGATGGATATGAAGATGGCGGCTGTGACTGCGATGGCGGTTGCTCTGAGGGCGGCTGCGGCGGATGTGGCGGCGGATGCCACTACGAGCCTGATTTCGAAGGACCAAATGTAGGAAAGACATGCCGTACACATTATAAGGGAACATTCAACGACGGATCCGTATTTGATTCTTCATATGACAGAGGAGAGCCCCTTGAGTTCGTATGTGGATCAGGAATGATGATCCATGGCTTTGATAAGGCTGTTGCTACCATGAATGTGGGAGACGTTATTGATATTCATCTTACTCCTGATGAGGCTTATGGTGAGGCAGATCCCAGTGCTATCATATCAATGGAGATATCAAGACTGCCCGGTTCAGAAGAACTCAAAGTGGATGAGAGGGTATATCTTCAGGATATGTACGGAAGACCTGTACCTGTTAAGGTTATTGCAAAGGACGCTACAAACATCACCTTTGATGCCAACCACGAAATGGCAGGAAAAGAGCTGAATTTCCAGATTGAGCTGGTTGAAGTCCTGTAATTTTATTTCAGAGGCTTTTTGCTTTTCTTGAAATTTAATTGTAATTTTGGCGAATTTTATATCGAATTTTGTTGATTATGTACGCCTGGTCAGTTACCATAATTATAGAAGTATAGGTTATTATGCATGGGTTGTGAAAAGAAACAGGAGTAAGGATATGAAAAGGTTAAATTTCAAAAGAGTTTTATCAATCACAATGGCTGCAGTCTTTACGTTTATGGTTGCTGCATGCGGAGCAACGAATGAATCAACCATTGACGATCAGGCTGCTGTCAGAGGCTTGGATGAGGGAGCTGGGCAGATCTGGATTGACGATGGAGCTATTGCTCTTGCCGGATCAGCAGTATCAACACAGGCAGCACAGGATGCCTGCATGGCAGTATTCAATACCATGAATCAGCAGAGAGTAGCAAGAGGTCTTGCAGAGCTTGCCTGGAGTACATCTCTTAAGGACGCTGCACAGGTTCGTGCTATTGAGTGTACTGATTTGTTCTCACATACAAGGCCTAACGGAAGCGCATTCTGGACAGTTGATTCCAGCTGCCAGTACGGCGAGAACCTTGCTAAGTTATACCAGTCAGCTGACAGCGTATACACAGCATGGATGAATTCTCCTACACACGCTGCAAACATTATGGACAGCAGCTACAAGACAGTAGGAATTGCTATTGCTCAGACAGAAGACGGTAGTTGGTACTGGGCACAGGAGTTTGGCTATTAAATGAGTAAAGTAGAAGAGACCTGAAAAGCTTGCAAGCAAGATTTTCAGGTCTCTTATATTTTACGAGTAAACTCCATGAGGAAAAAAGCGACGCGGCTTTATGCGGCGTGTTTTCCGACTGGGGTTTAGGATTGCGAGAGCGCTTTTTGCGGAGCAATCCGCATTTAATAGCCATTGTATATACACACGTGTTATAATACTCTTATCAACTAAAGGAGGTGTTCTATGTTTGGCAAATCATCCAAAGACATCTACATCAACAACGAGACAAGGCCTCTCTCCGTATCAGGCGCAAATGACAATCCGTACATGCAGGAAATGCTCCGTGGTGAGGAGAAGCGTCGTGAGAAGAACCGTGATGAGATCCATAACAGACAGAACGGTTACATCAAGTAAAGCTTTAGATTATATCATTTTCTGAATATTTTTCATCACAGTATTTGCAGCGGTAGATTTCTTTTTTCTCATCTGCAAGATAGAAGATCTGTGGCAGCTCCTGTTCGATTGAAGAGATGCATCTTGGGTTGTGGCATCTTATAACCCCGGCGATCTCTTTTGGGAGTACCAGGGATCTTTTTTCTATTATTTCGCCCTCTTTAATTACATTAACAGTGATGTTGTGGTCTATAAAGGCAAGGACATCAAGGTCCAGGGAATCGATGTCACATTCTACCTTCAGAATGTCTTTTTTGCCCATTGCCTGACTCTTGGCATTTTTGATGATAGCTACTGTTGAGTCCAGCTTATCAAGACCAAGGTGTTTATATATCTGCATGCTCTTGCCGGCTTTTATGTGGTCAAGAACAAAACCTTCTTCGATTTTTCCAATATTAAGCATTTCTTTTCTCCTCTTAATTATTTGATGTTTAGAAGTGTGAGTATCAGAGCCATTCTTACATAGAGGCCGTATTGAACCTGCCTGAAATATGCAGCTCTGGGGTCATCATCTATCTCCACGGAAATCTCGTTTACTCTTGGAAGAGGGTGGAGTATGTACATTTTCTCTTTTGCAAGAGCCATTTTCTCTTTATCAAGGATATAGAAGTTCTTCAGTCTTACGTAGTCTTCCTCGTTGAAGAAACGTTCTTTCTGAACGCGGGTCATGTAGAGGAAGTCAAGCTGAGGCATAACGTCTTCGAGCTTTATCACTTCTTCGTAGGGGATTCCCTTTTGACCAAGCATTTCTGTTATATAATCAGGAACTCTAAGCTCATTTGGTGAGATGAAGATAAAACGGATGCCTTCATATCTGCTCAGGGCATTTATAAGAGAGTGGACTGTTCTGCCAAACTTAAGATCGCCGCAAAGACCGATGGTAAAGCCTGAGAGCTTGCCATATAAAGACCTGATGGTCAGAAGGTCTGTAAGCGTCTGGGTGGGATGCTGGTGGCCGCCATCACCTGCGTTTATTACAGGTATCTTTGATCTTGAGGCTGCAACCATGGGAGCACCTTCCTTGGGATGCCTCATTGCGCAGATATCTGCAAAGCAGGAGACAACTCTTATTGTATCCGCAACGCTCTCGCCCTTGGCTGCAGAAGAGCTTGTGGCATCTGCAAATCCAATTGTTTTTCCTCCCAGGCGAAGCATGGCTGTCTCAAAGGAGAGCCTTGTTCTTGTGCTGGGCTCATAGAAGCAGGTTGCAAGGATCTTGCCATCGCATTTATGGGAGTATCCTTCCATGTCTTTTTCGATTTCTCCCGCAAGGTCAAAGAGATCTTCAAGTTCCTCGACTGAAAAGTCTAAAGGATTCATCATGTGGCGTAATTCTTTCATTTTTTCCCCCTATTTCTTAGATTATTTAACTTAAGCGCGTATCCCTTTAGAGAATACGCGCTTATGGTTTACTTGGCTGTTATTATAAATGTTGTTGCAGGCGCTGACAGGTCAAGCGGAATATGATAGTAAGTGTTGTCATTGCCAAAGGTCTTGAAATAAAGATAGCGGCTTGTGAGATTGAGACTGTTCACAACGCCTTCAAAGAGAACGAGTCTGTTGTCCCCGTCAAGGTCCATCCTACGGAGAGAATCAGAAGAATCAGAGTCATTGGACAGATAGGAGTAGTAGATATGCTGCCTGTCCATTGTAAAGCTGTCCATTCTGTCATCGCTGATACGTTCCTGTTCTCCGGTGGAAAGGTTAGTTCTCCACAGAGTGTAGCCACGGGTGCGGCCTGCTAAGAAACCATCCGCTCCGTTAAGATAGTAAAGATACCCATCCTGAACAACGGGAAAGAAATAGCTTCCACTTATTACAGAAGTGGACATATCGCCGCTTGTTGTATACATGGCGTGAATATCGTGGTCATTGTTGACACCGGTGTAGTAGATGATGCCGTGGTCGTAGCAAAGAGGCGAGATGAGTTCATCCGCAACCTTGGAGTTGTCTTTCTTGTTGCACTTCATCTTGTTGAGGGTGCCTGTAGTCTTGATCTGATAATAGAGGTATTCGCCACACAGCTGAACCTCTCCGCAAAAGTCTCTTATAAGACACACCTGATCCCTGCCTGATATCTTGCAACGATAGATACCGTACTGGTTAGTGGCTGAGCCAAGACCTGTAACTTTGGAGGATTTGCTGGTGGAGTCCATGTAGAAGTAGAGATATCCGTTGGCGCCACTGATGTACTTGGTACCCATGCTTGTGAGGCGCTTGGGCTTTGATTCGTCAACGTTCATGGAATAAAGACAATTGTCGTCAGATGCATTGGAGAAATATACCTTGTCGTCCATTTCGAAAAACAGACCGCCGTTTTGCATGTTTCCGGGAGTGTTACCATGGGCATTTGGGTCCATCGGAACCCTCTTGTCAACAAAATAGAGAGTGAGGGTGCCGGCTATAATTAGAAGCATTAATGCAAAAAACAATAGATACTTTCTGTTCATAGTTTTCCCTCCGACATTTTTCATCATTTATTATAGCCCTTGTGACTTCTTGCTATCAAGAAGTAATTAGGCTAAAATTTTGTAATAGAGAAAGGAATGCGCAACTATGGACTTAAAAGAGCTTAGACAGGATATTGACAGAATAGATACTTCTTTGGTTGAACTTTTTGAAGAGAGGATGGAGGTGTCCTCCAAGATTGCGGATTATAAGATAGCTAACGGCAAAAAGGTTTACGACAAGGAAAGAGAAGAGGAGAAACTAAAATCCATTCAGGATATGACTCACTCGGAGTTTAACAGGATAGGGGCAAAAGAGCTCTTTTCCCAGATCATGTCCATGTCAAGAAAGCTCCAATACCAGAAGCTTGCAAGTCAGGGAGCCTCCTTAAGGCTTCCATTTATCCAGATAGAGAGCCTGACTGAGCCAGGCACAAGAGTGTGCTATCAGGGAGCAGAGGGAGCTTACTCTGAGGAAGCAACCATCAGCTTTTTTGGCGAAGATATAAAGAGATTTCATGTGGAGAGTTTCAGGGATGCCTTCGGGGCGCTTGAAGACGGAAGCGCAGATTACGCAGTCCTTCCAATTGAGAACTCCACAGCCGGGATAGTAAGTGAGGTTTACGACCTTCTTACAGAGTATGAGAATTACATTGTGGGAGAGCAGATAATAGACATCAAGCACTGCCTGCTTGGGGTTCCGGGAGCTGAGCTTTCGGATATCACAACTGTCTTTTCCCATCCCCAGTCCCTTATGCAGTCAGCAAGGTTTCTGGCTGAGCACAGTAATATAAGGCAGATCAGCATGCAGAACAATGCCTTCGCAGCAAGGAAGGTTGCGGAGGATAAGGATAAGACCCAGGCGGCCATAGCGAGCAAAAGAGCGGGAAAGATCTATGGCCTTGAAATACTTAAGGAAGCTGTAAACCAGGCGGAATCCAATTCCACCAGATTCATAGTTGTCACCAACAAAAAGGTATACCTAAAGGGCGCAGGCAAGGTAAGTCTTTGCCTGGAAATTCCTCATGAGGCGGGATCTCTTTATCACATTATGTCCCACTTTATCTACAACGGCCTTAATATGACCAAGATAGAGTCAAGACCTATTGAGGAGCGCAACTGGGAGTACAGATTTTTTATCGACTTTGACGGAAACCTTGAGGACAGCGCAGTCAAGAACGCACTGCGGGGCCTTCGGGAAGAAGCCAGGATGATGAAGATACTTGGAAATTACTGATGAAAGGAAATCAGTCATGACAGGAGAGGTTTTTGCTGCAATTGATGTAGGCTCATATGAGATGGCCCTTAAGATCTTCGAACTTTCAGCAAAGGGCGGGGTCAAAGAGCTTGACCATGTCCGCCATCGCATGGACCTTGGAACGGAGACATACACCAACGGAATGATCTCCAGCGGACACGTTGAGGAGATGATAAGGATCCTTGGTGACTTCCGCCAGATCATGAAGACCTACGGAGCCAAAAACTACAAGGCGTACGGAACCAGCGCCATAAGAGAGACCAGGGATATTGTGGTCCTCAAGGAACTGGTAAGGCAGAGAACGCATCTTAATATCGATGTTCTTAGTAACTCTGAGCAGAGATTCCTTGACTATAAATCCATCGCCCTTAAGAACGAGCAGTTTCAGGAGGTTATCAAGAGACCTACCGCCATCATAGACATCGGCGGAGGAAGCATACAGATATCCCTCTTTGAAAAGGATGCCCTGATCGCAACCCAGAACCTCAAGACAGGTGTACTGAGGCTTCACGCTATAATGCAGACGGTTCAGGCTACGAGGATGAAGTACTTCGAGCTTATTTCCGAGCTTGTAAATACGCAGCTGGCTGTCTTTTCCAAAATGTATCTTAAGGACAGGAAGGTTGAGAATCTTATCATCATTGATGACTACGTTTCCCCGGTTATCAGAAGGATTAAAAACGAGCCCGGCAAAACAGGAATTGCCACCACTCAGGAGTACATGGGATTTCTGGAAAATGCCAAGGACATAAACGCCACACATGTTGCCAAGAAATTCAACATGCCGGAAGAGAACATCCCGCTTTTATACGTATCGGCGGTTCTTATCAAATGTATCCTTGAGATCACAGGAGCCGAGAAACTGTGGGCGCCCGGCATAACTCTCTGCGATGGCATAGCCTATGAGTATGCGGAGAAAAAGAACTTTATCAGTTCGACCCATGATTTCGAGCACGATATCATATCCTGTGCCCAGAACATCTCCAAGAGATACATGGGCAGCAAATCAAGAAGAG
>JAEEGH010010869.1_pt1 | contig 20781 bp, 18 predicted proteins | sample 9134181 | NCBI WGS metagenome assembly JAEEGH01 (sample SAMN16246544, study PRJNA631951) | gut metagenome | biome: gut microbiome; feature: rumen; material: DP-attached | host: Bos | place: Iran: Karaj | collected 2018-10
TGAGGCCCTGGATAGCATCCGTGATGATCTCATTGAAATGTTGGAGGCAAAGCAGACCCGGTTCCTGCACGACCTTCCAGAAATGGACTTTGCCGAAATCGGTCCTGATGCTCCGGAGGAACCGGCAACGGAGCCCAAACCCAAGAAGAAGAAAGCAGTCAAGCCTCGCAAGTCCTTTGCCGAGTGCGTTGTTGACTCCAGCAAGAAAGATGAAGTCATCGAGAAAATCCGGGGCCTTGTCGCCGGGAAAACCGGGAACCAGGCTTACATCATCTTCGCTGCAGCCGTCAAAGCTGGCCTTATCCTCAAGCCGGCATATAATGCAGTAGTCGAGGTGTTCGGCGATATTGGCGCAGAGTCCGGATACAGCCGCAAGATGGTTAAGGGTGCATTTCTTCCGGAGGAGCTGGAGCCTATCATCAAAGTCTTGCATAATCCCTCATAAAATCCCTTCAAAAGGCATTATTTGTGGAGTTTAGTGGAGCTAAGAAATGGCTCTACTAAACTCCATTTCAATTTCTTGTACCTCTCTTTTATTATGTCCAAATTCGCATTGGCCAATCGAAGAGGGACGGCTGCTCGATGTATCCTCTTCCTGGCAACCGGAGCGATGCCACCCGACGAGCAGGGTGCGCAGGCGCTGCGGAAAACCAAATGAGTCATAATGTAGAAGAACAACTTCAGACAAAGCAGTTCATCCAGTACCAACTGAACAAAGAGGATCTGGAAACCGTCCTGGGCTCTCTCATAGAGAAGGTCATCGCCCGCTACGAAGCCGAGAAGCGCGAACCCAGGCTCACCATCAAACAAGTCGCCAAGCGGCTCAACGTCGACCCTTCCACCCTGTGGAGATGGGAAAGGGACGGGTATCTTATTCCTACCAGGCTCGGGCGCAAGGTCCTTTACAACGAGTCCGACATCATCGCCATCGAGGAGGGCCGCGTATGAGCCAGCCCCGTAAACTCGGAGACATCATGCGCGAATACCTTCTCGCCTCCGATGACGACTTCGCCCGCGCATTCCGCAAACTGTATCAGGACCACGGCTCCCACTTCCTTGACGAAGACGAGCCGCCTAAACCACAGGAGGACCAACAATGAGTAAGACCCAGAACATCATCGATCCCATTGCCGCTATCAACGCCGAGGCCGACAAGGCCCGCCGCAGCGCCGACAAAATCGGCATCATGTCCATCAAGTCCGCCAACGAATGGGTGGACGACGCCCTCACGGAGCCAGACCCCAAACGCTATTTCTATGACCTGCTCGTGGAAGGAGAATGCACGGTCATCATCGCAGCGTCCAACACCGGCAAATCCATCTTCACCACGCAGATGGCCGAAGCCGTGGCCCGCGAAAACGTCGTTCTCTACCTGGACTGCGAACTCAGTTCCAAGCAGTTCCAAATGCGCTACGTCGAGAGCGACACCCACGTCATCCACCGTTTCCCCGACACCCTCCTCAGGGCAGAACTCCGTCCGGAGGACATCGTGGACACCGGCCTGGAGCAGGCCATCCTCGACAGTATCGCAGCTGCTGCTGAGCAGCGCGGTATTCGGCACATCTTCGTTGACAACATCACCTTCCTCCTGAACGACTCCGAGAAAGGCGAATCCGCCGGAGCCTTTATGAAGAAGATCCTGTACCTCAAACGCCTGTACGGTCTCACTCTGGTCATTGTCGGCCACTCGCCGAAACGGGAGCCCCGCACCCCGATGACCCAGAACGACCTGGCCGGATCGGCGAAACTCATCAACTTCTTCGACGCCGGAATCGCCATCGGCCGCTCCGCCAAAGACCCCACCTGGCGCTACGTTAAGCAGGTCAAGGTCCGCACCGGTGAATACAAGTACGACTCCGATAACGTCATCCTCTACAAGCTCCAGCAGATCCAGGGATACACCCAGTTCGTCTTCCAGGACTACGTTCAGGAATCCACCCAGCTACGCGAGAAGAACGAATTCACCGAAGCCGAAGACCTGCAGGAACTCATCGACCTCAAGGCCCAGAACAAGACAGTCCGCCAGATTGCCGATGAGACCGGCTTCTCTCCGACCACCGTCCACCGCAAGCTGAAGAAGGCCGAGAAACTGGGATACCAGCCCAGCACCGGCTCTGTTCCGTCCCAGGAGGAGCCGGAACACGAGGAACTTCCGGAACAGCAGAAACTGCCCTACAAAGACGACTAAACCATGGACTACAAGTATCACCTCCGCAAGTATGCCGGGAAATCCTCCCGGCTCACTTGCCCCAATTGCAACCGTCCCTGGTGCTTCACGCCCTACGTGGACGATGCCAACAACATCCTCGACCCCACTGTGGGCAGGTGTGACCACGAGTCCAGCTGTGCCTATCACAAGACGCCGGCCGACTACTTCCGGGAGCACCCTGAGGCCCGTCCCCGTGAGGAGGACTGGCGGCAGGCCCCTGACTGGCTGAAGCGCGAACAATCCCGGGGCGTCCCGGGAACGCGCCACGCCATACGTCCGGGTGAAGCGGGCACGAGGTCGCAAACCACCGTATGTGAACTGCCTGCGGAGATTGTTGCCAAAACGCTCAGAAACGCGCCAAAATCGACGCTCCAAGAGTTTCTTGAGACAATCTTCACCGCCGACGTTATCGAGCGCCTGCGGGCCGATTACCGCCTTGGAGTGACCAAAGACCGCTCCGTCGTGTTCTACCAGATCGACATCCAGGGCCGTGTCCGCACCGGAAAGATTATGCAGTACAATCCGGCCGACGGTCACCGCGTGAAAAACGTCGGAGTTCCTGTCGATTGGGCGCACGCACGTCTCAAGAAAACAGGACTCCTGCCGGAAAGCTGGACGGTGACACAGTGCCTGTTTGGCGAACATTTGCTCCCTCAGCGCCCGGATGCAATCGTCTGCCTGGTCGAATCAGAAAAAACTGCTCTTATTGGCTCCGGATTCTGTCCTCAGTACATCTGGGTGGCCACCGGCGGCAAGACGCAGCTCGGACTAAAGCTGTCAGTCCTCCAGTGCCGCAAAGTCCTCGTGTTCCCTGACATCGATGCAACCAAGGAATGGCGTGAAAAGCTATCCTCGATTCCCGGTCTCAATCTTACATTCTCCACCATTTTGGAGGACGGAGCAAGCGCCGAGGACCGTGCTGCGCAGATTGACATCGCCGATTATCTCCTGCGCTATTACTGTCATCCTGAGCGCAGCGAAGGATCTCCCGTTCCACCTGTTCCACTCCGTTCCGGAACGGAACAGCCTTACTACTCCAACCCCGTTGCCCGCGAAGTCGCCAAATACTTCCCGGCCGACGTAATGCCCGAGGTCGCAGCACTCATTGAAGACCTGGACCTCGAACTCGTTTCTGTCACTCAAATTCAACCTTCTTAGCGCCATGCACAAAATCATTCTCGACGCCGGCCACGGGATCAACACCCCCGGCAAACGCTCTCCGGACGGAAGATTCCGGGAGTACAAGTTCAATCGTATCATCAGGGACGCTGTAGCGGAGCATCTTCGCCTTCGCGGCTACAACGTTGAGATTCTCAATCCCGAGGAAACCGACCTTTCGCTGCCGGACAGAGCAACCCGCGCCAACAACATGACCTGCCAAATCGGTCTTCCTATCCAGAACGTGGCCATCATCAGCATCCACGCCAACGCAGCCGGTAACGGCTCCCAGTGGATGAAAGCCCGCGGATGGTGCGCCTACACCTGCAAGGGCCACACACTCTCCGACGAGCTGGCCAACTGTCTCTACAAAGCCGCCAGGAAACATCTGCCCGGCCAGCGCATCCGTACGGACTACACCGATGGAGATCCGGATCTGGAAAAGAACTTCTACCTGCTCCGGAATACTTACGCAGCGGCCGTCCTCACGGAGAATCTTTTCTTCGACAATCCGCAGGATCTTGCCTTCCTGGAATCCGAAGAAGGTCAGAAAGCCATTGTCGCCCTCCACGTCGAGGGAATCATTGAATTCCTGAGACTGCACGAGATCTAATCCGCTGTCATTCTTTCGGTCCAAGCGCAACCCCCGGTCCCACCAGATCGGGGGTTTCCTTTTCCCTCTGCTATGAAATTCGTAAATTTGCATACTGCTACGATAATTATGCACGAAAACGAAAAATACTTCAATGAACAGATATTCCAATGCGGCCTGCAGAAGATGGACTCCGTCATCGACGAAGTTCTTAACAACTATGTCGAGCGTTGTGAAACGGATGCCGGGACCGGCGGAATAACATCCGGGTTCAAAGAGCTGGACGATTGCACCGACGGATGGATGCCAGGTGATATGATTATTCTCGCATCCTTCGCCGGAATCGGCCTTACATCTTTAGCGCTCAATCTGGCAGTCAACGCCCACAATGCCCACCATATTCCAATCCTGTACTTCACGATGGGCCAGAGCGCCAAGCAACTGACGCAACGTTTGCTTACCATTGCCGCTGACATTCCCACCCACGCCATATCTCGCGGCGAACCTCTCTCAGAGGCAGAATTGGCCCACTTTGAAGAAGTCTGCCGTGACTTGAAAGAATCGCCCATCTTCATTGACGACACGCCGCGCATTGAGTACAACAAACTCAGTAAGAAGATCCAGGAGGCGATGCAGGAAAACGAGATTGCCCTCGTCATTGTGGACAACATCAACATCATGCAGCCGCCGGCTATCTATCAGGGAATGCGTGAGCAGGAAATATCTGCCATTTCCCGCGAACTGAAGTTCATTGCCCGGGAACTGAATATTCCCATCATCGCCCTGGCCGAGTTGAATCGCCAAAGCCGTGGCCGGTCATACTCTTCCTACACCAGCCCAAGGCTTGAAGACCTGAAGGAATCCGGAGCCCTGGAATATGATTCAGACGCCATTCTTTTTCTCTGCGATGATACGGAAGGCCTGTCAGAAGATTTCCTTGAACGATACAGAATCAGGCTTGCCAAGAATCGTCGTGGCCGTACCACCGATATTGACATCAAATACAACCGGACCACCGGCATAATGAAAGAGGTCGTGCATGAGGTTATAGAGTCAGCCATGAAATTTGATGATGATTTCGAAGATCCTGGCGAAAAACAAATAGAAGAAAATCCAGAAGACAATGAATTCTAAACCCATATCACCCGAAATGGAAGATGCCATCTTCCGCCGTGACCGCTTTACCTGCCGTGAGTGCGGCGCAGAAGCCCCGTCCGTCTATCTCCGTGCCGATTACGTTATTGATCCGGAGCGCGGTGGGACCAACGAAGACAACCTGGCCACGTTTTGTGCGGAGTGCTATAACCAGCGGAACGGAAAGATGATTGTAACGCCGCTTGAAATGTTGCAAGCCCGCCGTGCCCAGCTCAATCAACTGATGGCTTGGAAGAACGACAACAACCGCCTTGGCCGCGACCAGGTGAAAATCGTTAAGGACTACATCTACAACCGGATGTTCCAGGACTATTCAATGAGCAATGCCGGTGAATTCCAGATCGAGAAGTATATCCGCGACTACGGCCTGGTGTCCGTCCTGGACAAAGTAGACGATGCCTTCTTTAGCAAAATCAAGTTCAAAGGCGACAAAATTACCGAGGAGAGCGCCGTCGATTTCATCAAGGCCATCGGTGCTTTCCTGCGTGTTGAGCAAGGCGGAGACCTGAGCAAACAAATCTACTATACAGGCGGAATCTGCAAGAACAATTTCGGCGAGTATTGCAAGAAGGAGTGTCTCCGCCGCTTGTTCGATTATGTCAGAGCCCTGGAGCCATACTATTCCGAAGAAGAGCTGATTCTGGACATCAAAGGCACTGTACAGCAGCGCACCAAATTCATGTCTGGGCTCCCGGACTGGCGGGCGTTTATGGATAACCACCAGCGGGAAATGCTCCGCGCCAAAGGAAAGCTCGCGTAAAATCGCTATATTTGTCTGTTTAAGTAGAATAAGAGCAATTATGAGCACTATCAATAACCAGAAACAAGCCGCCAAACAATTCGTCCAGGAATGGTCCGGAAAGGGCTACGAGAAGGGCGAAACCCAGAGGTTTTGGATGGCCCTCCTTCACGATGTTCTCGGCGTTGACAATCCCGTCAAGGCTATGGAATTCGAGATTCCAGTCAAGACCATCACCAAAGAGAAAGGTTCCGACTTCATCGACGGCTATATTACTGCGACCAAAGTGCTCATCGAACAAAAGGGCTCCCACGTGGACCTCAGCGCTAAATACCGCCAGAGTGACGGCCAGGAGTTGACTCCATACCAGCAGGCCCGCCGCTATGCAGCTGGTCTTCCGCTGTCGATGGCACCGCGCTGGATTGTCGCTTGCAACTTCACCTCCTTTGAGGTACACGATATGGAGCATCCGAATGATGTCCCGGAGATTATCCAGCTAGCCGACTTGGAGAAAGAATATACACGCCTGACCTTCCTGGTTGATGACACCAATGTCCATCTGAAGAAAGAGCTGGAGGTTTCCATCCAGGCAGGCGAAATCGTCGGTGTACTCTACGACAAGATACTCTCTCAGTACCGCAACCCAGAAGATCCTGAAACGCAGAAGGCTCTCAATAAACTCTGTGTCCGCCTGGTGTTCTGCCTTTATGCTGAAGACGCCGGTATCTTCGGCTCCAAGAATATGTTCCATGACTATATGGAGCAGTTCCCGGCCTCGATGTTCCGTGAGCAGTTGATTAAGCTTTTCCGCATCCTGGACCAGAAGCCGGAGGAACGCGACCCTTACGAGGATGAAAAGTTGCTGGCTTTCCCTTACGTTAACGGTGGAATGTTTGCTGGCGATATTGAGATTCCTCGCATCAATGAAGACATCCGGGCACTCATCCTACAGCGGGCCAGCGATGATTTCGACTGGAGCCTGATTTCTCCGACCATTTTTGGCGCCGTGTTCGAGAGCACCTTGAACCCGGAAACGCGTCGTGCCGGTGGTATGCACTATACTAGCATCGAGAACATCCACAAGGTCATCGACCCGCTCTTCCTGGATGATTTGAAAGCAGAGCTGGCCGACATCAAAGCCACGACGGTTGCGCGAACGAAGAAAGAACGAGCCTACGCATTCCAGGATAAATTGGCGAGCCTAAAGTTCTTCGACCCTGCCTGCGGATCTGGTAACTTCCTCACGGAGTCCTACACATCGCTCCGTCGCCTGGAGAACGAAGCGCTTCGCATCATCTACGGAGGTGACCGAGTGATTGGCGAAATGGCCGACCCGATTAAGGTCTCCATTAACCAGTTCTATGGCATTGAGATCAACGATTTTGCCTGCTCGGTAGCTCAGACGGCGCTTTGGATTGCTGAATCCCAGATGATGGCGGCTACCGATGAGATAGTTGGATTCAACCTTGACCCGCTGCCGCTCAAGACTTACACCAACATCCACGAGGGAAATGCCCTCCGGATGGATTGGAACGAGGTCGTCGCACCAGAGGAGTTGGACTACATCATGGGAAATCCTCCGTTTGTATCCCAAGGTGGTGCGTCCGACAAAGGTCAGCGGAAGGGAGTATCTAAAAGCGAGGAACAGAAGGAAGATCAGTTGCGAATATTCAAGGGAATAGAAGACGCCGGCAATCTGGATTATGTTGCTTGCTGGCATTGGCTATCATATGAATACATGAAGGGAAATCCGGCTATAGAAGCAGCATTCGTCTCTACCAATTCTATCTGTCAAGGGCAGCAGGTTAAACCCTTATGTAAGAACTTGTTCAACCGTGGTATAGTAATAAATTTTGCTCATCAGTCCTTTCTTTGGAGGAATGAAGCGCATGATAGCGCAACAGTCTATTGCGTTATAATTGGTTTCTCCTTTACTGAGAGAAAGAAACGCCTCTATTCCTACGATAACTATAGGCAGGTTAAGGAATGCAGAGAAGTAGGGCATATAAATGGATACTTGTTTGATTCAGAAGATTTCTTCGTAGAAAAACGCAGTACTCCATTTGCTGATGTCCCGGAAATGTCAAAAGGGTTTCAACCTACAGATAACGGATATTTGCTTCTTTCTGCGAAAGAGAAGAAAGAGATGGTTGCTAAAGATCCTGGAGCCGAGAGATGGATTAGACCGTTCTCAATGGGTGAAGATTTCATCAAAGGGACAGAACGTTATTGTCTTTGGCTACAGGGAATTTCCCCCGCACAGCTCGATGAACATCCTGGTATTCGGAGCCGGGTAACTTGTTGCAGGCAATGGCGTTCAGAACAGAGTCCTTCAGGAGATGCTTTTAAGTTAAAGGATATTCCTCATCTTCTTCGTCCATGCGGTAAATTTATTGATGGAACATACATTGGGATACCGGTTGTTACATCTGGAGCGAGGAAATACGTCCCCTTCGGATTTCTTACTAACGGCACAATTCCAGGCAACAAATTATACTTTATTCCCACCGACAGTCTTTATGTCTTTGGCGTTATGACCTCCATTGTGCAAAATGCGTGGATGAGAGTTGTCGCTGGCAGATTTGGACCAAGTTACAACTATGCGAACACATTGGTGTACAACACGTTCCCTTGGCCGAATGTCAAAGACAGTCAGCGTCTGAGGATTGAAGAGACTGCTCAAAAGATATTAGAAGCGCGAGCATTATTCCCGGATAGCTCATTGGCGCAATTGTATGATGATGATAAGATGCCTGTTGAACTCCGCAAGGCCCACCGTGCCAACGATGCCGCCGTCCTGGAGGCCTACGGCTTCCCCAAAGACGCCACCGAATCCGACATCGTCGCCCGCCTCTTCAAGATGTACCAGGAACTGACAAGTAAATAGACCATGTCCCAACAATCCTACCCCTGTGAGACCTGTAAACTACGGGCTCACTACGACAAGAATCCCAAATCCCTCATCGGCCGCTTCTGGAGGTGGCATATCGGCTTCTGCCCTGGCTGGAAGGCCTACTTTACCAATCAGCCCGAGGAAACCAAGGCTGCACTAAGGGAAAAGTATGATTTCCAGAAATATCAGTAAGCATCATGACACCTAACTTAGCCCCTCGGGCGTTTGGCTACCCGTTTGGACATGCCTATTGCCCCGGTAGGGCATACCAGGCGGCAGAGGTGGCAGCCCACGCACTTGGCTCCCAGGATGTGGGGTTTGCGGTCCTGGCCGAAAGAGATGGCCTGGTGTCCTGCGTCCCGGCATGAAACATAGCAGCGGCCGCAGCCTATGCAAACGTCGCGGTCGATGACGGGGTAGACAACCGTCTCGCGGTCTGCCTCCGAAGGAAGGATGAAACTGGAGACGGATTCGCCGACCAGTTCCTCCAGCTTGTGGATTCCGCGCCCTGCCATATATGTCCTCAGGCCAAGGGTAAGGTCATCTATCATCCTGTAGCCGTATTCCATCACGGCAGTGCACAGCTGAACGTTCTGGCAACCCAGCTGGATGAATTGAAGGGCGTCGCGCCAGGTATAGATGCCGCCGATACCGGAAAGCTGTACTCCTTTCATTATGGAATTCTGCGCGATTTCAAGGATGAAGCGCTGGGCTATGGGCTTGACCGCCGTGCCGGAATAGCCGGAAATCATCTTATGGTCGGAGACATCGCCCCCCATGGTCACGGACTTGATTGTATTGATGGCGGAAATACCGTCGGCGCCTGCGAAGTGCGCGGCCAGAGCGACCGCGGTCATCGACCCGATATTCGGTGTCATCTTGGCGATTACGGGGATGTGGACCGCCCGCTTGACGAAGGCGGTGTAATAGGTAACGAGTTCCGGATTCTGCCCCACGTCGCTGCCCATGCCGGCATAGCGCATCTGCGGGCAGGAGAAATTCAGCTCCACCGCATCGATTCCGGCCTCTTCGGCCATCTTGGCCAGCTTCACCCACTCGTCTTCGTTCTGCCCCATTATGGAGGCTATGATGATCTTGCTTGGGAAATCCTTCTTCAGGCGCGACAGGATGGCGAAATCCTCCTCGGCGGAGTTCTCGGACAGCTGTTCCATATTCCGGAAGCCGGTGAAGCTCCCGTCGGCCCGTTTGACGGCGTCGAAGCGCGGTGATACTTCGTTGATTTCCTCCAGGCAGATGGTCTTGTAATAGACTCCTGCCCAGCCGGATTTCAGGGCCGACGCCACCATTTCGTAGTTGGTGCAGATTGCCGATGAAGCCAGGAAAAAAGGATTCTCGCAGCGAAGGCCGCAGAAGCTGATTTCCAATGAGGGAAGCCCCTCCTCCGATACCGGCTCCGGCAGGGAGCGGGCAAGATCCCGCAGGCGGACGGGACGGTCATAATGGATACAGGCATTTTCGGCCGCCATGAGGTCTTCCTCGCTGCAGGGAGCCAGCCAGCGTCCGGCATTTGCCTCGTTTCTGAAAAGTATGGCTCTGACGGCACGTGCCGGGTCGCCGGCCTTGCAGGCGGCGGTGCAGGGCGCATCCTCGCAAATTAGACAGCGAGAGGCTTCCTGCATGAGACGGATCTTGTTCATGACGTGATAATCGTTATAACAGCAAAAGTAGTAAAAATATGCCGATTATTAAAAGTGTACGGGATTTTTTCCTTATCTTTGCAGGCATTACAAATCCGTAGTGCAATGTCCCGTCTAGACCACCCCCTCCCTTCCGAAGCCACCAGTGGAATGGAAATGCTGAGCCGGAAATTTGAACGGCTCAAGTCCGATTTCCGGGCGCAGTTCGGCACCAGCTTCGACCTCCTGCGTGATACCGCCATTTACGACACGCCTCTGTACAAGTTCCTGGAGCGTATGCCCAAGGGAGCCGATCTCCACGCTCACGCGGACGCCATCCTGCCCATGGATATGCAGGTGGAGTTCCTGAAGGACCACCCGGAACTGGTGATTACCCCGGAATGGGAGATCCGCTTCATCGGCCCTGGTGCCCCTTACGGCAGCCGCACGATGCAGGAATGCCTGGACGACGGGCTCACGGTGGACGACTTCCGCCGCAACTGGACCGTAGCGGGAGCACCCCGCAACGGCTATGTCTGGGACTGGTTCGAGGGCATTTTTACCAAGTGCGGTGCAATATGTATAACTCCGGCCCTTGTGCAGGATTACTACACCAGGGTAATGCTGTATTACCATAGCATCGGTGTAGAGCACCTGGAGTTGAGGTCGCCTTTCTTCGGCACGCGTCAGGATGCCCAGGCTCGTGCGGAGGCATATATAAGGGCCCTTGCAGAGGTTCGCAAAGTTGCTCCAGTATTCACTTTGTCCATCATCGCGTGCGCCGGCAAGAACGATGCGTGGGACCCTTTGTTCGACCTTCTCATCGACAATGCCGTATGGGTATGGAAAAACGTTAAAGACGGTAAGTACGACCTTGTGAAGGCTATCGACATCGTGAACGACGAGGACCGTTCCTACTCCCTTGCCCGCTACGAAGACCGCATCCGCAAGGTTATCGTGGAGAATCCCGGTCTGCGCCTTACCCTCCACGCCGGCGAAAGCCTCCGGGGAGAAAACGAGGAGATTGCCATCGCCCTCCGCTGCGGCATCGACCGGCTTGGTCACGGCTTCAATCTGTATCGTTATCCCCACCTGGAGAAGGCCGTACTGGAAAAGGGCATTCCAATGGAAATCTGCCCGGTTTCCAACGCGGCCCTCGGCTATTGCAGGGACTTTGCAAAACATCCCGCCAAACAGTATATGGAATCCGGCATTCCCATCATTATCTGCTCCGACGATGCCGCCTATCAGGCCCGCAGCGTCCTCACGGGCGACTATCTCGCCGTTGCCGTAGGATGGGACCTCTCACTTGCCCAGATCCGCCAGCTGTGCCGCATCTCCATAGAGGACTCCTTTCTCATTCCCGCCCGCAAGCAGGTTCTGCGGAATTGGTTCAAGGGCGCCTGGAAGCAGTTTGAAAGTGAGATTTAAAAGGCGCTGACGGGTAATAATGTTCAAGATGATACCTAATAAATTTCCGCTTCTTGCCGGATGCCTTCTGATCGCCTTTGCATGCGGTTCACCGAAGTATCTCACGTATGAGCAGTTCGGAGCCCGCGGGGATGGCGTCACCGACGATTTCCCCGCCATCATTGCAACCCACGCGGCCGCCAATGAAAAAGGGCTCCCCGTAAAGGCCGCCGCCGGAAAGACATATTACATAGGCAACACTCCAGGGACTGCAGTCATCCGAACCGATGTCGATTTCGGAACCGCCAGGTTCATAATCGACGACAGCCATGTGAGCCTCGATAACCGCGAGGACTATATATTCCGGATTGAATCCTCTCTCGAGCCCTTCCCCATCGATGGAATCGGAAGCCTGAAGCGGGACCAGACCTCCATCGGCAAGTCCCTTCCATGCCGATGCCTGGTGGAAGTGGTCAACGACAATCATAAAGTGTATATCCGGCTCGGAGCGAATCAGAATAGCGGTGTGAGCCAGCAAGAATTCTTCATTGCCGATGGTGACGGCAACATAGAGCCCTCCTCTGCACTTATCTGGGATTACGACGAAATCACCAGGATGACGGCCCATCCCATCGACGATAAGCTCCTGACAGTCAAGGGCGGCATTTTCACCACCATCGCCAATCAGGCTCCTTCCAAGTACACCTACTACGGCCGAGGAATAGCCGTCGAAAGGTCCAACGTCAGGATTGAGGGCATAACCCACTATATCGAAGGAGAAATCGACCACGGCGCCCCGTACGACGGTTTCCTGGCCTTGGACACGGCTGCCGACGTCGTGGTCAGCGGCTGCCTCTTGACAGCGCACAAGACCTACAAGACCATAGGATCGGCCGGTGTGCCCGTCAGTATGGGAACATACGACATCTCCGCCCATGGCTGCGTGGGAGTCAAATGGGAGAACTGCTCGCAGACCACCGATATAAACGACACCCGGTACTGGGGAATCTTCGTTTCCAACTTCTGCAAGGACCTCGCCCTTGACCACTGCGTCTTATCCCGCTTTGATGCCCACCAGGGGGTGAGGAATGTCACCCTTACAAACTGCGAGTTCGGGCACACGGGCGTCAATGTCGTCGGTTACGGCACATTGCGGCTGGAAAACTGCATCATCCATCGCAAATCCCTCATCGCCCTCAGGGAGGATTATGGCAGTTCCTGGGAAGGCGAACTCATCGTGAGGAACTGTAAGCTCATCGTTCCTGAAGGGGCCAAAAACGTATCCCTGTTGAGAGGCTCCAACGCCGGGAAGCACGACTTCGGTTACACCTGTTACCTCCCGGAAAGAATTGACATCGAGAATCTTGTCATTGACGACAGCCTCGTCACCGACAATGACTACCAGGGTCCCATGATTTTCGGGAAATTCAAGCGTAATGTCGACGAAGATGTTCCTTATTCCTATATCGCAAAGGGAGTCATAAACATCCGCGGCGTTGAAGTAGCCAGTGGAAAGCCCCTGGAAGTTAACCAGGAGCCCGAGACGTTCCGGGATTACACAGTAACGGTATCGCGATAGTTTATTTCAACAGCGCGCTGCAGATCCACATCATGGCCATCTGCCCGTGAGGGTCTCCGTTGGAGCGGGGCCGGTCCATATACCACTCGCGGCTGTTTTTACGGTCGGTCCCGATGCAGACATCGGCAAGATTGGCATATTCGTCCAGTTTCCCACATAAGGAAACCCAGGCCTTGCGTGCGGCCGGGCCGTATGTGGCTTCGTCCAGCAAGCCAAGGCGCACCCCTTCAATAAAAGCATAGGCGAACATGGCCGAGCAGGAAGTCTCCTCCCAAAACTCCGGATCATCGATAACCTGCCCCCATAATCCGTTTTCGTGCTGATATTCAAGGAGAGTTGGCATCATTTTCATATATGCTTCTATCAGTGAAGGCCGATACTCACTATCTTTGGGGAGATAGGATATAATCATAGGCAGACCTGCCGCCATCCAGCCATTTCCGCGTCCCCAGAAAAAGGGGACATCCGGGGCATGGTAGAACAGACCATTGTCCCGCTGGAGCGAGTCCATATACATTTTCATCTCACGGGCCGCACGGTCGATATACTTGCGGTCACCGGTGGCCCGATATGCCTGTGTTTGGAGGACTGTGATCATGTACATATCGTCAATCCACAAGCGCGTTTGGGGAGAATAACCGTTTGCAAGGAATTCCCGCTGCTCCTCAATGGGGAAATTACCATTGCCGCCAACCCTCTTGAGGGGCTCTCCGGTTGGATCTTCCCACTGATGATCGGCATATCGGAGTCCCAGTTCCAATGCCCGCTTGTCTCCGTTCATTAGATAGATTTCCAGAGGAATGGCTCCGAAGATGGAGAAATCCACGTGATTGTCGCGATTGCACTTGTCCTTTCTCTCTCCATAGAACGGCTCGAAAAACCCGATTAGCCGATTCTCCAACTCCTTGTTGTGGGAACGGTGGGCAAACTCGATTGCGTTAACCCAAAGGCTTACCACGGAATAATTCATTTCCTTGCCGCCGCGTCCATAATTATATGGCGCCTGATAACCCGGAAGATTATTTCCATAGTCCAGAGGATCAGAGGCAAGGAGATGCTCGGCCACGCGATTTCCAATGGTTTCCACGCTTATGTCTTCGGGGAGGCCCTTAAAACTTCTGAGGGCCAGTTGAGTTCCGCAGGAAGCGCACAGTAGCAACGACACGGCCAGGAGGCCAATCTTTCTGAAGAAGTCTTTCATACAAGCAAATAAGTCAATATGCAAATATAAATAAAATCGCCAATTATGTGTATATTTGTAGGAACTAACATTAAAACTGCCAGTCATGAAAAAGACACTCCTCCTCCTTGCCTCAATCTGCCTTCTTTGTTCATTCAGTCCCCGCCCGGCGGCTCTGGATGATATCTGCAAAAAGATGGATGACGACATCTTCAAGGCCTATTGCTACGAACATTTCGACGTCAACAAAGACGGCATAGTCGCACCCTATGAAGCTATCAGGGTAGATTCATTGATGCTAAACGGTGAGGGTATCAAGTCGTTGAAAGGCATCGAGTATTTCCCCAATCTTGCAGTCCTGCATTGTTGTGATAATGATCTTACGGTATTGGACCTCAGGAAGAACATTAATCTCGTAGACTTGAATTGTTCCAATAATAAACTCACACGCCTGATATTGGGCACTCAGGAGAAACTGGAACTATTGGAGTGTAACAATAACCTCCTAACGCAACTGCCGGTAAGCCATTGTCCTTCATTGATAGACCTTGATTGTCGTAACAATCAGTTAACCGCAATAGCGGTAAACGCCAATTCTAAACTGCGTAGGTTATGGTGTTCCAATAATTTACTTACCAGCATAGGGGTGTCATATAATCCTGCACTTGAGAATTTCGATTGTTCGGGTAATCAGCTGGACTGCCTGGACCTTGCCGCCAGTAGCGAGTTGCGCAAACTGGACGCCTCGGATAATCTGCTTACCGCCATCGACCTCAGAAACAATTCCGAGCTGAAAGAGCTCAATCTGTCGGGCAACCAGATCGAGAATATCTTCTTAAGCTACAATGAAAAGCTCTCTTCCGTCAACCTTGACGGCAATAATCTCAGGGCAATTGATATAAGTGCCAATACGGCCCTGAAGTATCTCAATATCGACAATAACGCTCTCACCTCTTTGATATTCAATCACAACGAGTCCTTGACGGAGCTCTCTTGCAACGGCAACAAGTTGTACATGCTGGACGTGAACGGGCTAGTGAATCTGAACACCCTGTCATGCAGTCACAATAAGCTTACCTCCCTGTTCATCAAAGGAACCTATTATCTCAGATCTCTGAATTGTGACTATAACTCCCTGACGAATCTGGATCTCGTTGAAACCCCTAGGCTGCAATACATTTCATGCGCCCATAATGAGCTTACATCATTGGGTCTCGCTGGCATACCTGTCCTTATCAGCCTTATATGTGATCATAACAAACTCACCAGTCTTACTGATTTCAACAGTGGATTGCTGCAGCGCCTATACTGCTCCAATAATAATCTCACTAATCTGGAACTCTTCGGGTTGGTTGCCCTCACTCAATTATGTTGTTCCAACAATCAGCTCCGGGCCCTGGATCTTAACCACTGCGTCGAATTGAACGTGCTTATGTGCAACACCAATGACCTTTTAAACCTGGATTTTAGCAACAACAAAAAACTCTCGGTGGTTTCCTGCGAAAACAATCCCCTCGAAACGATAACCCTCGGCTGCAGGATTCCGGAGTTCTTCTATCCGGCCTCGGCAACGGTGAAATAACGCGTTCACAATCCTTAGCGGCAGAGTTGCCGAAGATTCATATCAGATCTGCCGATTTGGCGGAATTGACTTTGCCTTCATGGCACACGAATGCCACCACGCGGTATTTCCCGGAAAGGCTGCCGGGGGAGAAGCTGCGTTCTACGCTGGATCCTTTCGAGATTTCCCCGAGGGAATCCCCGAGGAGGTTCTCCTGAAGGAAACCGCGGAACACCGCATTATGCACATAATTATCCGAGCCGCCGGTCTGAGGCGCCACAACGCCGTCTTCCAGAAGCGCAACCGAAAGGGTGTATTCGCCCGCTTCGGCAGCTGTTACCGTCACGGACACGTTCCCATCGGCCCCGGTAGAAATATCCACGTCGCAGGGCTCTTTTCCGGAGGCCGATGCATTCAGTTTCGCAATTATAAGCTCCTTGGAGGTTGCGGTGATAAGGGTGGAAGCGTCCATGTTCATAACCGCGGTGGGATAAGCCTGAACGCCGAAATGGCTCACCAGGGCCTTGCCGTCGTCGCATACCATATCGTCCTGAAAATGGACGCAAATTGGGATGATTGCCCTCTGGGCCGATGCCTCCTCAATGGCGGAGGTCATGCGCGGGCAGTTCACGCACCAGGTGGCCGTGAAGTCCATCACCAGCCCGGCCGCCTTGTCGGCGCCGCTGCCGGAAGGACCCGGCTCATCCGGATCTTCCTTCTGGCCAACGCAGGAAACCAGGGCGCACATTAATATAATAAGGTACTTTCTCATGCGTTGAAGAACCATTGGAGTTTAAGGAAAGCGCCCTTGTATTCCGGCTGATACCGGCACACCCCGCCGGAGCATACCATGCCCTCCCGGTTATGGCCATAGCCGGCCATGATTCTGAACCCCGGGCCGGAATAGGCGGCATTTATGCTCCAGTAATGCTCTTTCGTGCTTCCGTGATTGTACATGTCGCTGAGGGAAACGCTCCAGTCCTGGGCAATTCCGAATTCCAGAAGCGCCGCCATCCAGTCTTTGGTGAGTTCCTGTGAGTAGAGATACTGAAGTTCCCCGCGCACGGTGAAATCGGAGGAAAACTTATACGTTCCGTCCAGCACAAACACGTTCTGGGCGTTTGTGGCCTTGCGGTTCCCATGGGTAGGAGAACTCTCCTGGATGGAAACGTAGAGGGTGGTTTTCAGTTTCTTCGACCAGCGGTAATCGGCACTGGCGTAGATGTCCCTGTAGGCAAGATGATTATTGTCTCTCAAAGGCAGGACCTTGCCCAGGCCGTCTATCCAACTGCCACCAAGGGTGAAAGACAGATTCTTGAGGGGATGGTAAGACACCTGACCGGCAAAGCCGGATTCTCCCTCCGAATATGTCTCATAAGGGTTCAGGCAGGCCAGCATATAAGTCTGCTGCTTGCAAAGGGCCGGAAGGTAATTGAGCGTATTGGACAGGACCTTGGTCCCAAGGGTGCGCCTTGAGGCAAAATCCATATTGTACAGATAGCGGTAAGTGACAGTGGCGCTGATCTTTTTGTCAAAATACCCCAACCGCCCAAGGAAAGCCCGTCCGCCATCGAGCACGTATGAATCGCTTGTGGAAGAATTGTGCACGGCCGTGAAATCCTTACTGCGCTCCACATATTCGGCCTGTGCCTGAAAGCCATTTGAACTCCATCCTGCCCGGCCGGAAAACATCAGCACGTTGGCCGGGGCAGGGGAGCCCAATAGCAGCGCCATATCCTCCTCCTGTGCCCATTCGGTGCGGTCTACAACCGATGCGCCGAAAGAAAAATCTCCAAGGGTGAGGTTAATATCGGCCCCGCTCACGAGCGATTTCGCATATTCCAATCCCTGGCGGGGAACTCCGGACAGAACGGTAACGTAGAGATTATCGTCCAGGAAGGCCGATGTGAACTTCACTCCGCCAAGGGAGTTGGCTACGCCCAGATTCCTGTCTTCGTAGCTTCTCAAAACCAGGCCGGAGCCGAACTGCTCGTAAAAGTCGCCTCCCGTTATGCTCCAGTTGTCGCCCTTCCAGCGCACATATTTGATGGGCACGCCAAAACCTTTGAGTGAAAGGTCATAGCCGGGCAGAGGCGATGGATACCATTCCCCCTGTAGCCCGGCGCCGAAACGGCCGTTTGAATAATCCAGTTTGAGGTAATTGTTGGAGTGGAAACCATACCATGGAGATGAACTTTCATCGTCGAAAATGGTATTGCTCTCAAGGCTGCCGTTAAGGACTCCCTGGGAGCGGGCCGCTGCGGGAAAAAGCATCGCAAGTGCGGCCACAACCAGTTTCCACCGGGAAATCATTTGGCCTTGAGAAGTTTTTTCAGCAGGGTTTTCTCGCTACCCGGAGTATACCCTACATGGGTATAGACCTGTTTGCCGTCTTTGTCGAAAATGAACACCTGAGGTATGCTGGAGATGCCGAAAGCCTGGGCCAGACGCTCTTTGGTGTCGAACAGCACGGTTACCGGCCAGTCGCTGGTTGCTGCAAGGGCTTTTGCATCGGCAATGCTACGGCTGTCGTCGATGCTCACCGCGTAGATTCTGAGAGGGAAATCCCCTTCCCAGTCCGGTGCGGCTTCCTCCAGGGCGGCAAGTTCCATCCGGCAGGGCCTGCACCACGAAGCCCAGAAAGTGAGGATGAAAGGAGTTTCACCATCGATCATGCTCAAGGTGTTCACGCTTTTTCCAGCAGCGTCTTCCACTTTTACGCTGGGAAGGCTCTGGGCATGCAGGCTCAAAGCGGCAAATGCCGCTATTAAAAGGCTTATGACTTTATTCATATTCAATCTTTTTTGATACTCCTATAGGGGCGATGGTGGAATTCACTACATAATAGTCGGGATAATCGCTTACGGCCTTCTGCGAGGCTGAATCATAGGCGCGAAGCACCAGAACTGCAACGGAGAGATTGTTTGTGTTGCAGTTTGAGGATATGACGCCATCCCAATTAAAGACCGTGGGTTCTTCGCTTGCAGTGAAAGCATCTCCGGAGGGACTGTTTGTCAAAGTTTTGCGGGCAACATTGTCGTGGACAAAGTTGTTTATATAACCGTTGGCGGCATGGTACTGGGGCTCAACGATACCGCTTTCCAAAAGGAATGCAGCAACCAGATAATCTCCCGGGGGAGCTTCTATCGTAGCCTTTGCAGAAACACAGTTAAGGCTAATAGAAGAGCTTACGCCAATTCCCACATCGCAGGGGAAGGTCTTCTCGAAATCCCCGATTGCCTTTTTGATGAGGCTCGCCGTGTAACTGATTTCCTGGTAATTATCCAGATGTTGCCATCCGTTCAGAATGCCTGTGGGGATGCTCTCGACTTTAAATGCATTGGCAAGAGCTCCTCCATCGGCCAGATATAGCGGATATCCGTTTGAAATGTGGAAGGTGATGAAGTTGAAGTGGACATCTTCATCTTCCGCTACATCGTGGAAGGCTTTGTCCATGTAGGGGCACCATCCGCACCAGGTTGCGGTGAAACGGAAGCCCAGGTTGTTGTGGACGAGAACCGGTGCTTTGGCTGCGGCCTGACTCACCGTTACAGGTATGCAGGAGCCGTCTTTAGTGCACACGGAAACAATTCCGGTGCGAGGTGTTTCATCGGGGTTGGCTGAGGCCTTGAAGCGTATGGTCTCTCCGGTTTTGCGCTCTCCGCTGCGGGAGAGTTCTTCAATCCAGTTGTCCACGATGGTAATGTCGTATTCCACGTCGGTGGACACGATGCGGATATCAAATTCTCCGCCTTCCGCGGGGACGTCTACACTTTTGGGGTCGATCGAAAAGACCGGAGTTTCTTCTACTACTTCTTCTTCCTGCTGAATGGGATCATCGGCAGGTAAATCGCAGGACAGCAGCAGGCTCCCTGCGACTGCGAGGGCTGAAAATACACTAATAACTTTCTTCATTTCACAATCATTTCGCAATTCTTGCAATCGAATTCAAATGTAAGTGTTTTTCCGTTATTATGCAAATATAAAGGTTCTTTCCCTGGACACATGCCCAACTCGTTGCGGAGGCAATAGCGGGAGCGCATCAGTTCAGCTCCGCCGCGATGGGTGAGCTCGTATGCGGGTTCAATGGTTTCCGTGCCGGTTGAGGCGTAGAGCTCGCGGCTGAGGTGGTTCGCGCAGTTGGCGCTGTAGTCCAGCTGCGACGGGCTCTTAGCGGAGGAGCGGCTTCCGGGGTTCAGCGGGATGGCGTTCACCGGCATCCCGTCCAGTTTCGCGGCGAGGTCCCTCCGGGCCTGGTTGAGGGCCGATATGCCCAGGAATGGCATAGGACCGTCGCAGGAGATGGCGTCCACGTGGAAAGCGTACACGCTGCTGTGCTTGCCCAGTTGTGCCGTTATGGTTTCCGCCATACGGTCGGGGTCCCGGGCCGGTTCGGCGCCGGAAAGGGTGATAGAGGCGCTGCGGCCATCTTCGGTGATGGCGGAGATCGTCAATGAGATCTCTCCGCGCGCTTCGCTTGGTCGAGATGACAGAGAGGGAGCTTCGCTTGGTCGAGATGACACCGTCAACCCCACCTCAATACTGCGGACGGCGCGGTCTGCGGCAAGGGAGCGCTCGAAGTCCATGCTAAGGTTGCGGTACAGGGCCATGCCGGCCTCAAGGCCATCTGCCCCTCGGCACTCGATTTCCATGCCGCTGCAGCGGAAG
>JAEEGH010010870.1_pt1 | contig 20781 bp, 14 predicted proteins | sample 9134181 | NCBI WGS metagenome assembly JAEEGH01 (sample SAMN16246544, study PRJNA631951) | gut metagenome | biome: gut microbiome; feature: rumen; material: DP-attached | host: Bos | place: Iran: Karaj | collected 2018-10
TCCAAGTGCCGGCATCACAATGGCGACAACTTTTGTTTCCTTTTTGTGTAACAAAAAGATTAAGCCTCACCTTGCAATGACAGGAGAGCTTTCTCTTACTGGTCAGGTGCTGCCAATTGGTGGCCTGCGCGAAAAGACAGTTGCCGCAAAGCGCAATAAGATTAAGACAATTATTATTCCAAAGGCAAATGAGCGGGACTTGGAAGAGATTCCAGAGCATGTAAAACAGGGGATAAAGTTTATTCCGGTTTCTAATGTGCGCGAAGTATTGGAAATTGCACTGGGAATAAAATAAAGAAAAATGAAAAAGGCTTCCATTGCGAGTTTTTACTGCATGGAAGCCTTTTTTTTTATTCCATCATGCCAAGTTCTATAAGCCACTGATGAAGTGCTTCATTCCAGTGGAAGGCCTGCATAAACTTGTTGTCTTGCATTCCAAAACCGTGTCCGCCCCATTCGTAATGTGCAAGTTTGCAAGGAATATTCTTTTCTTCCAGGGCCGCGTACAGTCTAAGGGCATTCTCTGGAATTACAACGGGGTCATCATCACAAACTACTACATAGGTTGGCGGCATATTGTCTGGAACGTTTAATTCCATGGAAAACTCGTCTTTGCGTTCCTGTGTCTGGCGTTTAGAACCGCTTCCAAGAAGACTTTTGCGGGACCATCGGTGGGCAATATCATCCTGCATGGAAACTACTGGGTATACGGGCACTATAAAGTCTGGGCGAAGTGATACCTCATGTTCAATTCCAAGGACTGCAAGCTCGTCGTGACTTTCAAAAAACTCTCCTGCCATACTTACCAGGTGTCCGCCGGCAGAAAAACCGATTACGCCAACTTTGTTGGGGTCTATTCCATAGTCATCTGCATTTTCGCGAACAAGTTGAATTGCCCTCTGAATATCCTGCAGCATGGCAGGGTAGTGGTAGCTGCTTTCTGCGGTGCGGTATTTAAGCATAAAGGCAGTTACGCCATTCTGGGCAAACCAGGTTGCGGTGGTGTTGCCCTCTGTAAGCAGTCCCAGGTGGTGGTAGGAACCGCCCGGACAAACTATTACAGCAGTTTTTCTTTCTTGCGAGCCAGCCTGGGCTTTGTGCATAAACATAACTGATGGCTCTTTTTCCATTCCCTTAACGCTTCTCCACAGGTAAATGGTCTTATCCTGCCCAAAAGAAGAAAAAATAAAGAGCAAGGCTACTGTAATAGAAATAAAAATACGCTTCATAGCCTCATTATAGCAGAAAAATTTATGAAATAATAGAAAAGAATTTGCATTAAGGTGATATACATGATATACTTCTGATAGTGTTACTATCATATTGATTTAGTATGGATAATTCTATATACTGCCCGTTTGTGGCTTACACAGGAGATTTAGAATGAAAGCAAAGTTTTATTTTGTGTGTTTTCTGCTTGTTTTTTTCTTCACAGCTTGTGGAAAACAGAATGATTCAGTAAAAATCAGTTTAAATGATGGCTGGCGGTATACTATCTCTGAAGATGCTGCTAAACTGGGCAACTATTCTTATTTTGATAACAGCCATCTTATGAATCTGGATACACTCTTGCCTTCTGGCAGAGGCTTTATTTGGCTCCAGAAAACCTTTGAAATCCCGGAAGAACTGAGCAATCAGGAATTGGGTATTTATCTTGGCCGAATTTCTTTGGCAGACGAAACCTTTGTAAACGGTTCCCTTGTTGGTGGAGAAGGTTCTTTCCCACCTCACGAATTTAGCGCATGGAATACAGCTCGTTTTTATACTGTTCCTGCTGAACTTTTGGGAGATGGAGAAAATTATCTTTCTGTAAAAATCTGGGTAGATGGTGAAGGTTCCATTGTTTCCAGTCCTTTTATTGGAACTGTACAATCAGCTAAAAAGGCTGCTTCTAGAGAAGCTTTCTGGAACAGTAAGATTAACCTTATTTTTGCTTTCCTTATGATTGTTATTTCCGGTTATCATTTTATGATGTATCTTAAAAACCGTAAGGAAAAAGAAAACCTTATTTTTGCTCTTATTAATATTCTTTCGGTTTTCTACCTTTCTGTATTCTTCTATGGCGAACTGCCGGGCTCTATTGGAACTCATTTTTCTTTTATCTGGTTCCAGAAGATTTTTTCTAGCGCTCTGCCTTTTGTTTTCCCTTTCCTTATTGCTTCCTTTATTTATTCCTTTACAGGTACAAAAGAACACAGATATTTAAAGAGAATCAGACTTGGGCTTATGATTGTTCCAATTGTCATTCTTATGTTTGCGCCAAATTATCAGGTACTGCGTTCTATGCGCTGGACACAGGGCCTTCTTATTCCGCCTCTGCTTTACATCTTTTTTGTACTTCTCAGGGCAATCCTCAAGAAAAATAAAGATGCAAAGATTTTGATTTTTGGTTTCCTTCCATTGGTTGTTACTGCAATTTTGGATCTTGTTATTCATAACGTATTAAAGATTTACAACTTCCCTTACATTACTTCTATTGGATGGCAGCTTGTTATTATTACCCTGCTTTTTATTATGGCAAACCGTTTTGCTAATTCCAGAATGCAGGTAGAAGATTTGAACAAGAACCTGGAAAAGAAGGTAGAAGAGCGTACTTCTGAACTTTCTGAGGCTAACTCAAGACTTTCTGATGCCAATACACAGCTTGAGTCTACTAATAATCAGCTTACAGAGGCAAAACAGAAGGCCGACCGCGATATGCGACTTGCCGTTTACGTTCAGAAATGCTTCTTTAATGCTTCTCTTCCTCGTTTTAAGAACTGGGAAGTTGCCTACAAGTTTAAGCCTGCCGCTGGTGTTTCCGGCGACCTTTACGACTTCTTCTATGATGGAGAAAATCTGCAGGGGGTAGGCTTGTTTGATGTTTCTGGACACGGAATTGCTTCTGGTCTTGTAACAATGCTTGTAAAAACTGTAATTGATAGAAAATTCCGCGAATGTGCAGATCTTCCTTTCCCTAAGGCAATGGAAGAAATTAATAAGCAGATTATTGAAGAAAAGGGTGATATTGAAAATTACCTTACCGGTGTTATGCTCCGCATTAATGACAACAAGGTAGAACTGATTAGCGCAGGTCACCCTAAGGTATTCTTGCGAACTGCTAAGAACGGAAAATCTTATCCTGTAGAGTTAAAGGGCGGAAACAGCAACAGTGGTATAATCGGTTATTCAGAGACCACTAAGGAATTTAAGGCTGTAGGCTTTACAATGCAGAAGGGAGACAGCTTAATTCTTTATACAGACTGTTTGAATGAGTCTAAGAATAAGGACGGAGAACAGTTTGGTGAAGAGAGAATTGCAAAAGCCTTTGCAGATTCTGGAATTGGAACTGCCCGCAATAAAATGGATTACGTTCTTGACCGCTTTGACGCCTTTGTGGGCGACCAGGAACAGAAAGACGACCTTACTGTGATTGTGCTTCAGTACAATCCGTAGTAGAATAGCGGCATGAAAAATATTCAAGCTGTAGTTTTTGATATGGACGGTGTTCTTTTGGACACCGAAAGTATTTGTGATAGAACCTGGGTTATGGCAGCAAAGGCAATGGGCCTTGATTCTGCTGCCGACTGTGTGAACGAATGCCGGGGTACAAATTTACATGATACTTCAATAATCTTAAAACGCCATCTGGGCGAAAATTTTGATGTTGAAGCTTTTATGAAAATGACTTCCGGCTTTTTCCACGAAATTGAATTCAGTGAAGGTATTCCTTTAATGCCTTATGCAAAAGAGATTCTGGAATATTTAAAGCCTAAGTACCGCATTGTTCTTGCTTCTTCTACCCGGGGCGAAACTGTAAAAAGACAGCTTACAAATGCCGGCCTTATAGATTTTTTTGAAACCCGTACTACAGGAGATATGGTAACTCACAGTAAGCCAGATCCTGAAATTTACCGTCTTGCCTGCCAGTCTATTGGAATTGCGCCGGAAAACTGCGTTGCTGTAGAAGACAGCCCAAACGGCATTAAGAGTGCAGCTGCGGCCGGCTTAAACGTTATTATGATTCCAGATAAAATTCAGCCGACAGAAAAAATAAAAGCCCTGTGCAGTAATGTTTTTGACACACTGCAAGGGCTCAAAACTGTGTTGTAGTTTTGCGTTCGGAGTTTCCTCCGTTCCTCCTTTTTTTGCCCGATGGTGGGCACTCCTTCCTACCAGTTCCTATCGTAGGGCAGTAACTATGCTGTTGTATTCTCCTTTTTTCTTGAGCATTGCGTTATAAACTCCGCAGAATGGTCCATTCATCTTGTAGCCGTAGCTTGAAGGCAGGGCCGATGGATCATCAGTAAGTCCCCAGATAGAAACACCTGTAAGTTTGATGTTATCTGGAGTATTTATAGCGGCAAGCATTGTAAAGAAATCTTTGTAGAATGCTTCGTGCTCGCTCATTTTGTCTTTGTCGTAATTGCGGAGGGCAAGTTCTGTAAGCTGAACTTCAAGTCCAAGAGAAGCGTAGTGATTAATTGCTTCGCGAACAAGCTTAATATCGTTAGGATTCATACAGCCGGCCTGCTGACCGTAACCGCCAATGTATCCCTGCATTCCAAGTCCGTCGCAGAGCTTTTCGTCCTTATTAATGCTGTTAATCAGATTCGTAATGGCGTCGCGCTTACCGCTGTAGAAAGTGTTGTAGTCATTATAGAAAAGCTTAATGTTAGGGTTTACCTTGTTTACAGCATCGCGCGCATACTTAAATGCAAGCTCAACATAGTCTGGGCCGATTACGTCGTAGAAGAGGTTTGTTGTTCCACCGCGACTGGTACGAACATGGCGAGGGTCGCTTGCCTTACATTCGTTGGTACCATCAGCAACAGCTTCATTTACAACGTCCCAGCAGTAAACCACGCCAGGGAAGTTTGTTTCAAAGTGGGTAACAACTTCTTCAATGTAATACTGAAGCCGTTTGAGCATAGTTTCACGGTCTACAAAACCGTTTTCGCGGGTGTAGCCTTCACGGAAGAACCAGTCTGGCATGTAAGCGTCCCAAACAAGAACGTGGCCTCGCACGCCAATTCCGTTTTCCTGGGCAAATTTTGCAATAGAATCTGCCCCTGTGTATACCATTGCTGGCATTCCGTTTTCTGACTTACGGCTAAGCTGCTGATTTGCAAGAGAATAGGCTTTAAATTCGTTGCTTCCTGTAACGCTGTTAAAGTCTTCCTTTACCATATTTGTATAATTTACGCGTTTTACCGAGTCTGCAGAGATTACGGCACCCATTTTAAATCCGTGTTTTTCTGCAAGTTTGTAAAGCGGCTCATTACTTTCTGATTGTTCCGCTGGCTTTTCGCTGCTTGCGGCTGGTTTTTCTGCTTTTGTTTTTGATGAACATGATGAGAGTAAAAGAAGTGCTGCCATTGCTGCAGTAGCAAGGCTTACTCCCATAAGACCTTTAGTTTTTAACATGATTTGCTCCAAATTTCTGATTGTTCTGTTATTATAACACAGCTTTGTTGGGCGCGAAATCGAGGGTTTCCCCTAAGTTGCTTAGAAAATTCTTATTTTACCGTTGGATGTGTCTAAAATGCGGGCGGCCAGGCTTTCTTTTTCTGCTGCGTAGATTGTTCCCTTTATGGAAATGTCTGTGCTAAAATCTTCCTGTATGTCTGATGTGTGGAAACTGTCTGATGTAATAAGCATTTTTATTGTTTTATATGCATCGTAAGGGCAGGAGAGCGAGAAAGATGTTTTTTCTACAAGTTCTTCAAAGAGGCCGTCTTCTTCGGCGGCAGCCAGAACCTGCTTTGCGCCGTTGCCGTAGGCTTTTACCAGGCCACCTGTTCCAAGAAGGGTTCCGCCGAACCAGCGGGTGATGGTTAAGAGGGTGTTGGTGCATTGTCGGCCGCGGAGAACATCCAGGGCCGGGCGGCCGGCGGTTCCGGAAGGTTCTCCGTCATCACTCATGCCCATTACCTCGCCCGCGGGGCCTACCACAAAGGCGTGCACTACATGGGTTGCATCGGCATATTTTTCTTTCTGCGCTTTAATCAGTTCGCGGGCCTGAGCCTGCGAGCTGCAGGGAAAAAGCTCAGAAAGAAAGCGGGAACCTTTTATGTTTTCTTCAAATGAAATGTACTCTTTTAAGACTTCCATTATTCAATAACAATATCCTGAACTTCCTTAGCAACCACGCGAACTCCCTTTGCTTTAAGAGACTTTTCTTCGTAGTCGCCTGCCTTGAACTTTTCTGAAAGAATCTTTACGCGAGGCTTTTTTACATAGTTCAAAGTAAAGTTAAAGGTTTTGCGTGTGTCTACGTGCAGAACTTCGCAGCCTTCTGGTGCAAAGAAGTAGTCGCGGTTCATAATGAAAGCGGCAATCTTACAGCGCTTGATGTATACAAACTGAGTTTCCGGTTCCCTATAGATGATTGTAAAGAGAACCTTAGAAAGGCTTTCCTTGTCTGCAAGGCCGCAGTAACGCATTTCTGGTCCAACAAAAAGCTTCTTTGGAGTTTCTGATACAGAGTAGATACCACTCTTTCTGACATAAAGAACCTTGTCGTAAGGGGTAACCTTAAAGAGTTCAGTTCCGCCGGAAACTTCTGTTCCAAGGTTTCCGTTCTTTTCGTCATACTTAAGGGCAAGGTCACGTTTTGTAACAGCCTTAACGTCAACTGCGCGGATATTTGTAATTTTTGTGTGGCGCTTTGTAGATTCGCCGTCCAGTTTCTTTTCAATTCCGTCCAGCCAGCTGATTGCGTAGTCAACAAGATGCTTAAGGAGTCTGTTAATCTCTTTTATGCGGTTGTTAATTGCTGTAACTTCTGCCTTGTTTTTGTTCATATCGTAAAGCGAAATGCGGCGGATAGGAATCTTAAGCAGGTGGTCTACATCATCATCTGTAATGTCACGCAAAAGTTCTGCGCGGAATGGTTTAAATCCGTCTTTTACGGCTTTATTTACAGCTTCTTCTGTCTTCATCTGTTCAATCTTCTTATAGATGCGCTCTTCTACAAAGATGCGTTCCAAAGTGCGCAGGTGAAGTTTTTCCATAAGGTCGGCTTTTTCAAGTTCAAGTTCGCTCTTAAGAATGCCAACCAGCTGCTTACAGTGATATTCAATTACCTGTGTACAGGTCATCTGAACCGGCATGTTGTCTTTAATAACCAGCAGGTTACAGTAGATTGTCTGCTCACAGTCTGTGAATGCATAAAGTGAATCTACAACGTCTTTGGTGTAGACTCCGCGTTGCAATCGGATTTCTATATTTACTTTATCTGAAGTATAGTCCTGAATAGAAGTTGCCTTAATCTTTCCGTTTTTAACAGCCTTTTCAATAGAATCGCACAGGCGTTCTGTTGTAGAACCGTATGGAAGTTCTGTAATGACAATCTTTTTTTCATCACTTGTGTCCATTTTTGCACGGGTGATGATTTTTCCAAGGCCGTCCTGGTAGTCGCTTACATCAATAAGACCACCGGTAGGGAAGTCTGGGAAAAGCTGGAACTTTTCGCCGCGAAGGCATTTGCGTTCAGCTTCAATAACCTCGTGAATATTGTGGCTCAGAATGTTTGTACTCATACCAACGGCAATACCTTCTGCACCCATAATCAAAACAAGAGGAAGTTTTGCCTGGAATGCAACCGGTTCAACATCGCGGCTGTCGTAGGTATCTACATATTTTGTGATGTTAGGATTTGTATTAAGAATTTCTTTTGTAATAGGGCGCAGGCGGCATTCAATGTATCGGGGAGCAGAAGCTCCGTCTCCGGTGTACATGTTACCAAAGTTTCCCTGCTTATCAATAAAGATTTCCTTATTGGCAAGATTAACCAGCGCTGTATAAATGGAAGCGTCTCCGTGTGGGTGATAAGCCATAACCTTACCGCATACGTTTGCAACCTTTGTAAAGCGGCCGTCATCTGTTTTTACAAGTGTGTGGATTATTCGTCTTTGAACGGGTTTAAGTCCATCTGTAATTTCTGGAATTGCACGATCACGAATAACGTAACTAGCATATTGAATAAAGTTCTGATCGAAGAGATTTTTTACATAAGCCATTAGTTTTTCCCCAAGGCGGAAATGCCGCCAACCCAATTATAGTATACACGAAATTTGGAGAATTTACAATGGTGATTGTCCCCTTATTCTTCAATAGAAATTGAACGGTTTACAAAAAAGTCTACAACAGCCTGTCTGATTTCTATTGGGGAACGGCTCTTTAAGATATAGCCTTCCGGTTTCATAGCCATTACGCTAAGAATGCTTTCGCGGTCATTTTTAGCCGTAAGGAACATAACAGGAGTGTTTTTCTTGTTATCATCATTACGAATAAGTTTAAGAACGTCTGGACCATCCATAGTTGGCATTTTATAGTCCAAAAGAACCAGGTCTACAGGATGCAGGTCTAAGAATTCCAGGGCAGATTCGCCGCAGTTTACAAGAGAAACTTCAAAGTCGCTTCCAAGCCAGCCCTTTATGCTTCTAAGAAGAATTGGTTCATCATCTACAACAAGAATGCGCTTTTTTTCTATGTCGTTCTTTTCCATGTGGTCAATAAAAAGCGGAATATTTACGGTATATGAAGGGAACTTTACGGCAGGAACCTTCTTAAAGTATTCGCCCTGTTCAATAGACATGTTCATAATTCCAACTGTATAAAGATGCCAGCCATCCTGCTTGTGCATTTTTACAAGGTATCTTAGAACATCAAAGTCTAAATCATCTGACAGGCAGAGAATAACATGATTTTTGTTATCTGGCAGACAACGGATGTTATCAACATTTGCCAAAATGTTGTGGATTATGAATCCGTTCTTTTTGAGCTCCTCTGTTAGATTTCGTACAACGAGTCGGGAATGGTCTCCAACAACAAAGATTTCTCTTGCCATGTGGTTCTCCTGCTATAATATATTTTTTAGTTCCTTAAAATCTACATTTTCTACGCATGTCTTGATTTTTGCAAAATCGTCTTTAAATGAATCTGGCATAGAATAATTTGAAAACTCTTGCATTATAGCATCTGCGCCATCAATGTCAAAGCCTTCTGCACATTTTTTTAATCTTTCCAGTTTTTCTTTTAATTCTTCTTCACTAATTACAGGTTTTTCGTCCTGATCTTGAGAAGCTGCGTCTATAATGTCTTTAAGTTTCGGGCCAAAGCTTTTGAAAAGTTCAATAAGAGCATCGTGATTCTTTTTAATCTCTTCTGCTTCTTCTTTTTCTGACTTTTCTTCCAGGTAAGCAGCTTTTTCCGATAGCTCCATTGCACCTATAAGTCGGGAAGTGCTCTTAAGGGCATGAACCTTAGTGCAGTAGTTTTCCCAATCCTCATCTTCATAGAACTTTTGAAGTTCAGCTGCCTTTTCTTCTATTGTTTCATAATATTTTGTAAGTGAAGTCTGAAGAATCTCTACAGTTGCACAGTTTGCAAGTGCTGTGTCTGCATCAATTCCTTCTACACTGCGAAGTTTTGTAATAAGTTCTGCTTCTGTACCATCATCTTCTTCTGCAGATTCCAGTTCTTCCGGCGCATCTTCCAGATAGTCTTTTGGCAGATACTGGCGGATCATATCTTCCAGTTTTTCCGGGTTTACAGGTTTTGAAAGGTAGTCTGTAAAGCCTTCTTCCAGATACATTTTCTTTACACCCGAAATTGCGTTGGCTGTAAGGGCAACACAAGGTTTTCCTGCGCTCTTGTTTTCTGCCAGAGTCTTCATAGCGTGAAGGGTTTCTATACCATCCATTTCCGGCATGCGGTGGTCTATAAAAAGAATGTCGTAACAGTTGTCCTGAACAAGTTCCAGGGCTTCTTTTCCGCTTAAAGCTGTATCAATTTTTATGCCTGTGTTTTTAAGAAGGGCCTTAATTACTTCCAGGTTCATTTCTGTATCATCAACAAAGAGCAGGTGGGCACGTGGAGCATGAAGCTTTTCTTTGTAAGCGGCAATTTCTTCTATGCTGTTTTTGTAAGCTTCGTTAATGTCACCAATTTCTGTCCAATCAATTACTTTCTGTTCAACTTCAAAAGAGAATTCCGAACCTTTTCCGTAAACGCTCTGAACTTTAAGCTGGCTTCCCATCATATCTAGCAGGCGTTTTACAATGCTCATTCCAAGACCTGTTCCTTCGATGGTTCTGTTTCTTCCTTCTTCTATGCGTTCAAATGGAGAACAGAGTTTTTCCAGATCTTCTTCTTTAATTCCAATTCCTGTGTCCTTTACTTTTACACAGAGCAAAATCTTTTCTTTATCTATTTCTTTATAGTCCAGACTAAAGGTTATACTTCCCTTGTGAGTGTATTTTACGGCGTTTGTAAGCAGGTTCAAAATACACTGCTTAATTCTTACGCTGTCTCCAAAAAGTGTTTTTGGAATTGATGGTGCAGTCTGCAGATTCAGTTTGAGTCCCTTAGATTTTGCACGCTCGTTAATCATGTTTACTAAATCTACAATAACTGATGAAAGGTCATAATTTTCTGGAAGAATTTCCATTTTTCCTGCTTCAATTTTAGAGAAGTCAAGAATTTCATTTACAATAGAAAGCAGGTTAGAGCTTGCAGTTTTAATGTTAGAAGCATAACCCAAAATTGTTTTGTCTTTTGCTTCGCGCAGAATCATTTCATCCATACCAATAACTGCGTTAATTGGTGTTCGAATCTCATGACTCATATTTGCAAGGAATGCACTCTTTGCCTGTGATGCTGCCAGGTTCTTTTCTGCTTCTGTACGAAGGGCTTCTCGGGTACGGCGTTCTTCATCAATGTATTCTACTGCCCAAAGAACGTGGTGCAATCGACCTTCTTTAGTCTTATCCATAGCAATAAAGCGGCCGCGGAACCATCGGTCTTTTACACCTAAGAATTCCTGGGTAATGGTTATTTTGTCCTGCATTCGTTCATTAAGTGTAGATAAGTCTACAAAAGGAAGCAGGGTAGGCCATGAACTTTGGTCAGAAGTCTGCTTCATAACCTGCATTATTACCTGGTTTGCGTTGCCCATTGCTTCTCCAATGGTTTTGCCAATGTCTGTACGGGTGTGAATTGCAGAGAAGGTGTTCTGCTGCAAGTCTACTTCGTGGAGGGAAACATACATACTTGCAAGGAATTCGCTCTTGCTCTTGCTTTCTGTCTGGGCTGCTTCCTTTGCGGCACGTTCTTTTTTAGTCTGTTCGCTGATGTGGTCTATGTATTCCTTCATCTGAGTGGTCATCATGCGGATATTGTCTGCAAGAATACCAAGCTCGTTATTAGATTTATAAGGGATAGTAACGTTCAACTCGCCGCGGGCAAGTTTTAATGATGTATGTGTAATAATCCTGATAGGAGTAATAATGTGCTTTAAGGCAAAAATAAGCAGAACAGAAACCAGGGCACAGATTAAAAGAAAGGCTGTAAGCAGGGTTAAAATCATTCTGCTTAGTTCTTTACTTAATGCATTGCGTGAAAGGGCAATAACAAGTGTCATGTTGTTGGCAAGTTTTCTTGTTATACCAAGATTTGTTTCTGCCTGCCATCTGAATGGGGTAGGAATGTCTATGTCTGCCTTATCAAAAGTAAGAATCATTCTGGCAATATCTGCAGAGGCTTCTACAGATTTTTTATCACTCTGAAGGTTTGTTGAATAAATAAGATTATTTTCCTCACCAATCAATAAGCCCATGGAATCTTCCAGGGTAAGATTGTCCAGAATGTTTTTTATTGTTGCCAGTGTAATATCAAAGCCTACAATTCCAAGAAAAGCATTGTTTTTATAAACAGGAATAACATAAGAAATCATGTTAACGTTTATATTTGTGTTTTCATAAGGCTGCAGCCAGATTGGTTCTCCCTTCCAAAGGGGAATGTGGTACCATCCTACCTGGTTTATATCAGTTGGAGAAAATAGGGTTAAATCTGTAGGTGCAACAGACACAAAACCGTTTTTTGTGTTTTCAAGAAAAATACCGGCTGTTCCGCCATATTTTTCCATTTTTAATCTAAAGTAGGTGGTAACGGTTATTTCTGTGCGGTTTGCAAGTCTTGTTAATTCTTCTGCAAGCTCTTCCATGTAGGCTTCTTTATAATCAGCATCTACAAGAAGTCTTTCTTCATCAATTGTTTTTAAAATAAAGTTTTCTGCTTCATGAACAGCTTTTTCTGTATTGCCAAAAACAGTATTTAATTCAAAGGTCTTTTTTTCTGCTTCAAGTTTTACTGTTTCATCAAAATGGTGCTTAATAAGTCTTATGTTTTCTGACAACAGGGGAATAACTGCAAGAGAAAATGCCAGAAAAATAATTATTATTGTTCCACCAATGGTCTGCGTTGTAAGTCGGTTCAGAGGTTTTCTTTTCATTTTCTGCGTACTCCGTCTCCACCAGCTTCTTTTACTTCATAGCAAGGTTGAACTGCCCTGTGATAATTCTTTTTAATGCTTTCAGACAGGTCAATTTCTACAAGTCCAACAGAAACTGTTACGCCAATATTTGCTTTTACATTTTTACAGAAGGTCTTAAACTTTTCTTCTGCAGTATCAATGTCCATTTCCAGGAAAATAACAAATTCATCTCCGGCCCAGCGGAAAATAAGGCCTTTTTCTCCCACAGCTTCTTTTGCGCATTTTACTACGCCAAGAATAATTTCATCACCATCCCGGGTTTCGTTTGTGGTTTTAAATCTGTCTATATCAAACATAACCAGAGTCTTAAAGCGGGTAGTGTTAAATACACCAAGTTCGCCGTAAGATTCATTCAGATAGTTTCGGTTAGGCAGACCGGTAAGTTTGTCTTCTGTAGAAACATTTTTTACAAACTCATGGTCCTGAATTGTCATTTTTCCGAATACAACAGAAATAATTGCGGCAAGTAAAAGTGTATAAATAAGGACAAAAATACTGATTGCCCTGGTATCGAATTCAGCATGGCTAAAGCCTTGAACAACAAGGATCCATTCCAGATCTTCCATGTAACGGGTAATTCTAAAGCCGCCGGAATGTCGTGTTTTGTAGGTAAAATCGTCTGCAGTAGGCTTGTCTGCAATTGCTTCTGAAATATAAGCATTTTCTATGTTAGATGAATCTGTATCAACCTGAACTAAACCATCCTGTTCAATAAGGTTAACCTTTACATCATATTCCTGCTCGGAAGCAATAATAATTTTCTGTAAATCGTCCATGTAAAGACCAATACCGCATACACCAAGAAGTTTTCCTGTTTTATCTGTAATTCTTGCATTTAAGAAAACTGTCCATCGGTAATCGTTTACCTGGTCTCTGTCTGTATCCAGGTCTAAGTCTTTTCCTGAATCTATAAAAAGCTTATACCAGATGTCGTAAGGGTCCTTCTGCGGATTAATTACTTTTGCAATTCCCTTTGGTGTGTAATAACGGTGAGTTTCTTCTGAAACAATAAAGGTGGCAAGATAACCGAACTTTTCTTTTATGCCGGTTAGATATGAAGAAAAAACTTCTTCCATCACTTTTTCGTCTACTAAGTTTTCCTGTAAAAGAGCCTTTATTAAAAGGTCATCTGCGCTCATTCCAATGGCAATTGTTTTTGGTATTTCTATACAGCTTTTAACAGAGTCGTAAATGTGAGAAGCAACTAAGGTGTTGTTTGCAGCTTCCTGATGGTGTACCTGAAGAAGATGTGGAACCAATGTTATAGAAATAAATACCAGTGCTGCAAGTATAAATGTAATGGAAATTATCTTTGATTTCATAACTTTCTCCGCCTGTTTGGATTTTAAAATTATAACATAGGATAGAAAAATTGTCCTATTTTATAGTATAATTTTATTACAATGAATAAAAAAACGCAGAGCAGACTTAATCATTTAAAAAGAAGTTTAAAGTATGCGCTTAAAAATCCATTAACATATATCTGGATTCTCATTTTTGCCATAATTGTCGTTGCAACTATTGTTGTTTTTGCCAGCGAAACAAAGACCGAAAGCGGAATAGAAACTATGTTCGATTCTGTCTGGTTTACTCTGGTTGCGGTTTTTGCGGCTTATTTTGATTATTGTGTTAAATCCGTACCGGGGCGAATGTCGGCACTGGTTCTGCTTGTGCTTGGAATGCTTTTGTTCAGTGCTGTTACCGGTAAACTTGCGTCCTATTTTATGGACCTTCAGATGAAAAAAAATAAGGGGTTAAAGAAGTTGAAAAATATGAAAGGACATTTTTTATTATGCGGATGGCGTCCGGGCTTTGAAAAGATTTTGGACAGCGTGCTTACTACAAACCCTGATATTACCCCGGACATGGTTGTTATGATTAATGATGCTGCAGAGCAGATTGAACATCTGCGTTCGCAGCCTCGTTTTAAGGAACTGAATTATGTTTCTGGTGATTTTGCCGATGAAACAGTTCTTAAACGCGCCCAGATTGATAAGGCAGAACGTGCCCTTGTAATCTGCGATCATTCTAAAAAATATTCCGACCTGGAAATAGACAGCCGCACCGTTCTTGCGGTTCTTACTATGGAAAATATGAACCCTGGAATCTACATTGCGGCTGAACTTATAGACGCAAAGTTCCAGAAGCACCTGGAAATGGCTCACTGTGATGAAATCATCCTGACTCAGGATTACGAGCACAGCCTCTTGGCAACTGCTTCCAGCGGTATGGGCTACAGTAACGTAATTCGAGCCCTTATTAGTGATGATGCAGATACCGGAATCATTATAGAAGATATTCCATCAAGCTTCTTGAATAAAACTTACGGCGAGTACGAAGCCTTTATTGAACAGAAGGGCAGTAAAAACGGAGTTCTGGTCGGCCTTCTTTTGAACACCGGAAACTTCCATCAGCGTCGTAAGGATGCCCTGCGTGAGGCACAGAAAAATCCTGATATTAAACTGATTGTTGATAATCTTAAAAAGGTTAAGACTCTCAAGTCTAATGAACCTGTTTTAACTCCTCCTTCTGACTTTGTGATTCAGAAGAATACTAAGGCAATTTTGGTGAGGGGGTAAAAAATGGACAAGTTCGAAGAAGTTCTGCCACGTCTTGTAAAAATTAAGCTTTTTTCTGATTTTAATCCTGAAGATGAAAACGACTTGCGCATTCTTAGAGATGTTTACAACAGCATGACGGTTGAAACCTACTATAAGGGCGATATTATCATTCAGGAAGGCAAGTATGGAGATATGTTCTACATTCTCTACAAGGGAAAAGTGCAGGTTTACAGAAATACTCCTGCTGGTGACAAGATTGCCCTGGCAGACCTTTCTAGTGAAGACAACATTTTCTTTGGCGAAACTGCCCTTATTAGTGATGACCCACGAACCGCAACTGTAAAGGCACTTACAGACTGCCGTTGCATTGCGCTATCCAGCACAAAGTTCCTGGAAGTCTGCGACCGCGAACCCCTTTTGGGCTACAGAGTGCTCCTGCACCTGGCTCGGGGCATGGCAAACACAATCCGCGACACCAACAGCGACAAGGCTATTTTGTACGAGGCACTTTTCAGCGAAATTGAGTCGGGAGTGTAGGGAAACTTGCGGGCGTGTGCCCTGCTAGGCGCAAGCCTTTTCCAGAAGTTCAATCAGTTCTGCAAAATGCTTGCGTACCGTTTTCTTGTGCGAATCTTGAATGAACTCCAGTTCGCTGCGGAAAAGGCGGTCCTTACCAGAAACGGGCATATAGTGAATGTCGCTTCTGGTGTAATAGTGTTCTATACAGCCTCGGGGCAGAATGTAAACTCGGGCTGCTTCCATGGCGGCAAGAATAAAGGCTGCCAGGTTCCGTATTTTTGTGATGTTGGAGCTGCATTTTTTAGGCAGAAGTGGCTCCATCACATTACCAAGCCTGTTTATGCCCTGTAAAATTACAGTTTTGTATGTATCTACCGCGTCGGCATTGTCGTGTTTTTCCTGCAGGGAATCCAGTTTAGAAACAAAAAGCTTAAAATCATCAAGATAAGGCTTGTTCTGTTTGCTGGAACAAGTTTTAATCATGGCTTTCTGGAAAGAATCCTGCCTGATTTCCTGAGATGTTTCTATCAAAACTCTTTCCAGTTTATGAATCAGTTTTTCAAGGCTTATATCCTGCTGCAATTCCTTTGTGGTAAAAATGGATTCGTAAAAAGCCTGCTGACGATCCCTCTGTTTTTCCATCCAGCTGATAACCCGCTCGTCCTTGCAGGCAACATCGCGCAGTTTTCCTGAAAAGAGGGAATCAAGGTATGTGATAATGCGGCTGTTTGTTCCAAGCAGGGCGCAGACTTTGCAGAAAACGCCAAGTTCGTCTTTACCGCCCACGTCAATAATTCCGGTGCCGGCAGCTTTATAATCATCCTCAATAAATGGCAGAAGATTAGTGAAAATCTGCTGGTCGGTGTAGCCTTCCACGAAAATCTGGTTATCAGAAAAGAAAAACTGCTTGTGATAGGTGTTAAAGCGGGGCAGAAAGCGGCGGAAAAGGGCGTCATCCTCCTCGGAAAGTTCTTCTATACTGGTTGGCACCTGGTTTATGTGGCAGGCAATTACGCCCGAAAGGTCTTCCGGAGTTCTCAGGTCAATAAAGAAAGGGGAGTGGGAAATTAAAAAGAAAACCCGGCGGGCAGTGTGCTGAACTTCCTTACGGATTTCATTAATAAAAAATGACTGAAACTGAGGATGCAGGTGAAGTTCAGGTTCGTCAAAAATAATACATTCCCCGGCGCTGCCAGATTCCCCAATTTTGGAATAAAGACTAATCAGCAGGGAAATTATTTCCCGCAGACCGTGACATTCCACCTGTTCAAGCATGTACTCAACATTCCAGGCCTTATTTTCTACAATAGGAATGAGGGTGCCATCATAATCATCAATGAATTTAATGGATTTTCCGAACATGCTGGACAAAACTCGCTCAATTTTTGTGCGCACCTTTTCGTTATTGCGTAGCAGCTCCATTTGAGCAAGTTGTTCGGCTTCATCACCACGTTCAGATTTGATAAAGCGCACGGAATAGCCCGCTTCTTCAAACTGGACCGAAAGCTTTTGCGCAAGTAAGGTTTTTCCGCTTCCGTTTGGTCCAACAATCAGGTTAATTTGAGACCAGTTTGATTTTTTGAATACGGCTTTTCCCCACAAAAAGGGAATTTTCACCCGTGTTTCCACTTCAATCATAAATCCATTATACCACATAAAATCTTTATGATATAATAAAAAAGATGAAGACCATTATTATCACTCCGCCAGTTGTTCAGTTTAATGCACCCTATCCTTCGGGGGCCTACCTTAAAGCCTATTTTTCTCAGGAAGCTTTTAAAGCTGATTGCCCCGATGGCCCTGACGTACATTGGCATGACCTGAACATCCGCCTTTTCTATTCGATCTTTTCTTCTGGTGGATTGCGCCGTCTTTTTTCATTTTCAGAGAATAATGCTCTGCGCCTTGCCGATAAAGCCGAACGCGATGGTGACGATGACACAGCCTTTAATCTGCGCCGTTACATCACACAAAAAGAAGCCTGGATTGAATGGATTGATTTTATAACGGCTTCTCTTTCTGCCGGCGGCGCCCGCGAAAAGGAGCACCAGTTTTTGTATTCGCCTTTTGCTCCCCGAGGTTCCCGCATGGAAAATTACCTTGCCGGCCTGGACCGCGAGCCTACTGTGGACGATGTGCGCTTTCTCTGCACTTTTGCCCTTGCCGACCTTTCCGATTACATCACCGTTGCCTTTGACCCTCAGTTTTCTCTGGTCCGCTATGCAGAATCTCTTGCGGTAGACACCCGCACTTTTGCCGACTTTGAGCGCCAGATAGACTCTCCCGTTATGGAGCATTTTTATAAACCTGTGCTAGAGGAGATTTTTTTGGAGCTTCCCGCCGCAAGCGGCGGTCGCGCTTTGCGCTGTTCCGCTGACGCTCCAGCCGCTTCCCTCGCTTCGCTCAGTCCAGTGGCCGCCTGCGGCGCAGCTCCAATCGCTAAGCCAATCTTGGTGTGCATTTCCATCCCTTTTGCAGGCACTTTTCTTCCGGCACTTTATACGGCACGTTTCTTTAAGGAGCGCTTTAGAGAAAATGCCTTTGTCTGCATTGGCGGCGGCTTTGTAAACACAGAACTCCGTGATGCCCGCGACCCTGCGCTTGCAAAGTATATAGATGGCATTTCTTATGACCGGGGATATGGTTCTTACCGGGCACTGCTGGGGTATCTGGGGGCTGATGCACCTGGGGCGAGTGGCAGTGCAGGGAAGCCAGGTCTTTTCAAAATGAGGCTTTTTGCTAGGGGCGATGGGGCAATCAGCATAAAAGAACCCATTTGGCATGATACTGAAGCCGAACGTTACGAAAACGAAGTCACCTCAAAACTCATCCCGGATTATTCCGACATAGATTTTTCACGCTATCTTCGCATGTGCGATGACCGTAACGCCATGCACCGCATCTGGACAGACGGCACCTGGATAAAAGCCTACCTTGCCCACGGCTGCTACTGGCACAAGTGCGCCTTTTGCGATACCAGCCTGGACTATGTTTGCGGTTACAAACAGACCGACATTGAACCTCTTTACCAGGGACTCTTGAAAACTGCACGACAAAAAGGCGTTTACGGCATTCATTTTGTAGATGAAGCTCTGCCGCCGGTGGCACTTAAAAAGTTTGCCCTTTTGAATGCCCGTGCCGGAAATCCTCTTTATTTTTGGGGAAATGTCCGTTTTGAAAAGTCTTTTTCTAAAGACCTTGCTGCATTTTTGTCTTACTGTGGGCTAGGGGGCGTGAGTGCCGGAATTGAATCTGCAACAGGTACCGGGCTCGAAGCCATCAACAAGGGAACCGATATTAATTCCATTACCCAGGCCTGCTGTGCTTTTAAGGAAGCGGGAATTCTTGTTCACGCCTACATGATTTACGGTTTTTGGAACGATACCCCTCAGTCAATTATTGATTCAATGGAAACTTTGCGTCAGTTTTTTGCCGCCGGTCTTTTGGATAGTGCCTTCTGGCATAAGTTTGTGCTCACCCGTAATTCTACGGTTTACAGCCAGTGGGAAAAAGACGGCACTTTGGATTTAGTCTGCGGTGAAGAAACTTCTTCTGCCTTTGCCCGAAACAATCTGCATTTTAAGGGCGAAGAAAAGTTCAACAAGTTTGGAGCCGCCCTGGACAGCGCCGTAAACGCCTGGATGCATGCCGACCGCCTGGACATGAAAGTTCAAAAATGGTTCGATTTCCCAGTTCCTGCTCCTACAGTGCCCCGAGATTTTATCGAAAAGAAAATAGAAGAATACGAAAAAAAGAACCGCGCCCATGCAAATCAGCTTAGTGCCAAAAACGCCACAGGACTTTACTGGCTGGGGGGCACCCCCGTTCCCGCCGGCAAGTCACAGGTCCGCTGGCTCTATCTTATGGAAGAGCAATCTGCCCCTGCAAGCGCCCTGGACCTTCCACTTCTTCTTGCACTCCGCCCGGAAGCGTCCGAAGCCGACCGCACCGCCGCGTTAAAAAAAATAACCGCAGCCCCAGAAGTTCTTTCTCATCTAAAAAAACTCCTTGGCCGCGGCCTTGTTTTATTGGATTTGTAAGCGGAATTTACTCCACTTCAACCTTTTCAATCTTAGCGCCCAGCTTCTGCAGCTGACCAACAAGGTCTTCGTAGCCGCGTTCAATCTGGTAAACGTTGCTGATGCGGCTGGTGCCGTGAGCGCACATTGCGGCAATTACCATTGCCATGCCGGCGCGGATATCTGGGGAAACCAGATGGTCGCCGTGCAGCATGCTAGGTCCGCAGACAACGGCGCGGTGAGGGTCGCACAAAGTAATTTTTGCGCCCATAGAAATCAGCTTATCTACAAAGAACATACGGCTTTCGAACATCTTTTCAAAAATCAGAACGGTACCATCAACCTGAGTAGCAGTTACAGTCATGATAGAAGTAAGGTCGGCAGGGAATCCTGGCCAAGGCATGTCGTCAATTTTTGGAATGGCGTTACCAAGGTCGTCGTTTACCTTAAGGTTCTGAGTGTTTGGAACGGTAAGTTCGTCTCCCTGAATGCTCCAGGTAATTCCAAGCTTTGCAAAGCTGTATTTAAGCGGGCGCATTTCTTCTGCGCGAACGCCCTTGATTGTGATTTTTCCCTTTGTTGCGGCAGCCATACCGATGTATGAACCAATTTCGATGTAGTCTGGTCCAATGGTGAACTCGCAGCCGTGAAGTTTTTTTACACCTTCAATTCTAAGGATGTTACTTCCAATTCCTGTGATTTTAGCGCCCATTGCAACAAGCATTTTACAGGTGTCCTGAACGTGTGGTTCGCTGGCACAGTTCTGCAAAATTGTTTCGCCTTCGGAAAGGGCTGCTGCCATAACGGCGTTTTCTGTTGCAGTTACAGAAGCTTCATCCAGGAAAATGTCGGCGCCAACAAGTTTAGTTGCGCTGAATTCAAAACGTCCGTTTACATGAATGTTTGCGCCCAGAGCCTTGAGTGCCAGAAAGTGAGTGTCTACACGGCGGCGACCGATAACGTCACCACCAGGAGGAGTCATTTCGCATTTGCCTTTGCTCGCAAGAAGAGGTCCCGCAAATACGATTGAACCACGGACCTTTTTTGTAAGGTCGCTCGGGAGCTCTGTAGTTTTTATTTTATCGCACTGGATTTTCCAGTTGTGTTTGCTGAGTTTTTCAACCTTTGCGCCAAGAGATTTTAAGATTTCAAACATTACGTTTGTATCCTGAATCTCCGGAATATTGTGAAGGATAACCGGCTCATCTGTCATAAGAGTTGCCGCAATACAAGGAAGGGCTGCGTTTTTATTTCCGCTTGCTGTAACTGTCCCCTGAATAGGATATCCACCCTCAATTACATATTCGTGCATTATTTCACCTTTTGTGTTAGTAAGTTAATTAATACATCGGCTGATTTTGCA
>JAEEGH010010875.1_pt1 | contig 20775 bp, 13 predicted proteins | sample 9134181 | NCBI WGS metagenome assembly JAEEGH01 (sample SAMN16246544, study PRJNA631951) | gut metagenome | biome: gut microbiome; feature: rumen; material: DP-attached | host: Bos | place: Iran: Karaj | collected 2018-10
TTATGCTCTCAGACGATGAGGTCGAGACAATTAAGAGACTTGTCAGAGAGTACGACTCTGATTTGTCCTGTGGGTTAATGCCCATTCTCAAAGAAGGAGATGCCCATCTGTACAATAAGTTCTTTAGTGAGATATACCCACCTGTTTTCTACGAACTTTTCCAAAGGGACGAGATGTTTGAACCCATACCGGGTGATGAAGGGAAAAAATGGGAGGAAGAAGATGTTATATATCTGATAGAGACCTATGGCGATGGCTACTGTTTTGATGATGCTTACATTTGTTATATTCCCGAAGATATGATGCCGCCGAAGATGACGTTGACAAAAGGAATGTCAAAAGATGAGATGCTCAAATATATCAGGAAATGGAGTAGCATGCGAAACGACATCTATGATAATATAACCTGTTATCATGATATTCCCGTTTCCGAGCAAGACCATTATAATGAAGTTATCGAGAACAGACTTCTTTCTATACTCACAAAGTCAATCGAGGAAAATGATGAGTCATCTTTGGCTTCTGAAGATTTTGACCCTTTCGAGGATATTGTCCCGACAATGATAGCAAACGAGATATATGAGGAATGTCAGAATAATAATCAGCAAAAAAAGAATTCAACAGGCAATCCTAAGAAACAATACACTATCAAGGGTAAGATAATTGGAACTTGGAATGAACATTATGTCGATATAGATGTAGAACTCACTGACAATGAACTTGAACAGATAAAAGCACAAATCAAGAAACATCCTGAATGTGATGACCTTAGACAGATCATTGAAGATGATTATCTGTATGTCACTATTCAGGAAAAACTTATACAGGCAGCTCATGAGTATTATGTACAGGAAGGCATTAATGATGGTATGACTCGTGAAGAAGCTGAGAATGTAGAACTTATAGGCAATGAATATTCTTGTCCTATCCCAGAAGCATGGAAATAAACAATAAGTGATATGGCTACTACTGACAAGACGCCGCTTTGGCTGGACCTGAAGAAGGAATATATCGACGACAACTTCAACAAGTTGCAGACTTATTTGCATGACTCCGCAGAAAAAGGAAGTAAGGACTCGTTTTACACAACGACCATTGAACTCTTCCGTGAACGTATTAGTGACTTAATGCGTGACATATCGGAGCGGCCCGTCTTTGCAGAGGAGCAGGAACGCCAGCAGCTCTCCACTAATGTCAGTATGCTGGCCACCTATTTATTGGCCGATGGTGACCATACTTTAGCCTTGCCTGCTTATGTTGCATTTATGAATTGTCTGCGACAAATGAACCCAAGTCTCTCCGATCTTATTGTCCGGACTGTCATGCAACGTATTCGCCATGAGAAAGTAACTACGTTGGGATTCTCTTGGAAAGACCTTGAAAAGCTTGGAACAGAACTCTTTGTGCACAATGCATGCAAACAGGCCCGATTCGATGTGCCGCTTGCCAAACCGCAGATGCTTACCAAATATGGCACGGCCATCCTTACCAATGATGCACTTATGCTCACTTATGAGAATAAGGTTGATGCGAAAAAGCTCATCACAGCAGGTGCTAACTCGCTTGATACAGGTATTGGTATAACACTTAGAACTGCCACGAATCAGAAGCTCAAGCAAAGTCTGACCAATAGTGTGGTTGACATGGACGAGTTTACAAAGGACTTCATCCTCTCACAGGCCAGAGTGCAGAACAAACCCGTTCAGCGCAAACTGAGAGTCTACGAAGAAGGTGATGATGTAATTGTTCGTGTCATAGGTATTGACCATTACGTTCATGTCGAAACTATTGATCCCAATTATCAGAAGATAACAGGAACCATCAAATACGAGCGGCAAAGCTTGGTTTATTATTATACTGATGAACTCTTTAAGTATTTTCACGTAGGCGACTATCTGACAGCAACCGTCAAGAATCCCTTCCACGGAGTTTTCAGTATCGAAAAGCAACTGGTAGCATTCTTCGTTGAAGATACCCGGCAGACAATGGATACCGAAGGGAGCTATATGCTCGCTACTGTTATTGATGAGCAACCCAAATATTGTGCTTGGCTCACGGAAAGCGGTGTCGCAGTCAGAACAGAAGGTTCTGGCAAATATCATCATGGCGACTTTGCCTTCATATCCATCAAGGAGTATGGTAAAGGTACATTCTATGGCCTCATGAGAGGAGTTGTGCTGGAAGACCTTACTGAAGATTTGAACGAGTCTTTCGATGAAAAAGCAGCCCGTCATGACTGCATACGTGCTTTTGCCGAGTCAACGACTATTCCCGTATATCAACGCCCAGAGGAAGATACCAGTGAACTCAGTCCTATACTGCTTAGACTTTTGCTACGCTTGCTGTTTGAGTATCAGAAGTCACTATTGAAGCCCTCCGATCGCTTCCGCTATTTGGCTTGTGCCAATGTGATGGCTGAGTTGGTAGGCGACGACCTTGCTGCCTCATACATCAGTTTCGCCCGCACATACCTTCGTGCTCTCATACAGTTTGTAAATGGTGAGAATATCAGCACCATCAAGCTCGAACCTGATGAGGAATACAAACAGGCCAAGTCCACCCTTATCCGTTTGTCCATCATCGATCTGTTAAAGGAGTATGGCCGCAAGGAAAACTCTGAAAAACTGGCTGAAGCTATCAGCAGTTTCGAAGAGACTCTTCCCCAATTGTCTCGTCTTGCAAGACTCATCCAGACAGCAAACTCCATGCAGGGAACACTTTCTGGGTCAGCCCTCAATGTGATTCGCCGTGAAATCATCCATACACTCTCTATCGAAACCGAGAACGATGCTGACCTTGAAGCCGACAAAGGTATTTACTTAGGTGTGGAGAGTGGTACACTGGAGTTCAAGACCTCCATAGTATTCCCACCCGACAACAATATGCAGCCTGATGAGTTTGCCCAAAGCATGAATGTGATGAAGGGCATCTGTGCTTTCCTCAACTCAACCACTGGTGGTACGTTATATCTTGGTGTCAATGATCAGGGCTATGTCGTAGGTATTGACAACGATATGCAGTACCTGAAGATGCAGACCATCGACAGCTATATGCGGTATATACAGGACATTGCCAAGAAGTATTTTGGTGTTGACACTTTGCCCTATTTACGAATTGAGGCGCTTTACGACAATACAGTTATAGGTATCCATGTAGAACCTCATCCTTATAGAGTTGTTGAACTCAACGGAACTGCCTATCTGCGCGTCAATGCCGAGTCAAGGATTATGCCAGAAGAGATGCGTCAGGAACTCATCGATCGCAAGGTGTTTACCAATAAAGATAGAGCCGCTGCCGTATCAAGGCTACAACATGCCTGCACCCAAAAGCGATGTGTTATCCTCCATCAGTATGCTTCGAACAATGGTGGCACTGTAAGCGATCGGCACGTAGAAGCTTATGACATCAAGCCAGAAGATGGCCTCGTAGTCTGCTACGACATTATCAAGAAGGGTGTACGCATCTTCAGTATCAACCGCATCGGCTATGTAGAGATACTCGACAATGAGCCATGGCGCAATACAGCCAGTCATAAAGCGGTTAAAGTGGATGTGTTCCACATGAATGGTGATACTACAACTCGCATATCGCTACAACTCGACTTGATGGCCAAAAACCTACTTGTAGAGGAATATCCCCGTGCGAAGGAGTTCATTACTGGCCATAAGGGAGACGAGAACATCTGGTATTTCACCACCGACGTCTGCCGCATGGAAGGCATTGGTCGCTTCTATATCGGTCTTGCCGAACACATCCGGATTCTCGAAGGCGATGAGCTGAAGAAATACGCCAGCGAGTATGCAAATAAATTCCTCATGAGTTAAATTCCTAATAATATTGGTTATGGCAGAATTCAATTACAAATTGGAAGATGGCAAATACACCTTGTATAAGGATGGAAAGCCTTTAACGAACCCACATGGTATCGTTATAACGACAGACAACGAAGAACTTGCGAAGAAGATGGAGGAAGCCCTGAAGAAACGCAAGGGCTATACCTCACCGAAGTCAATTCTAACCTATCATTACACCTACAGTAACTTGAAAGAAAATTATGACCAAGAGTTTATTGTCAATGATTTTTCAAACAGTGCTAATTATGAAGCACTGATGGGTGACAATTATTTGATGTTCCGCCAATCCAGTCCTGTTAGACAGGCAATAGCTGTATATTTTGAAAAAGAATTGCCCGAGTGTTTCCAGATGTACAACCTATATCAGCTAACGGCTGTGTTGGTAGTCCTAACTGCATACGAAAGTTGGATGCTTTCCCATTACATCATCACTGACATCTGTGAAAAGTTATTCGATGAAGAGGTGGATGCTGATTATGAAACTCTGAAACAGGAGTTTCTGGATGATCTTGAGGAGTTTGAGTGCGACGAATTAGGAGGCGATCCTGATGACGAAGCCTATGTCAAGCACCTGAAAGAGATCGGTGACATGATAGATACATTTGTGTACTATTTTACTCTTGGCGTATGAAACAATAATACTAGGGAATAATATAGCTGTTGGCACAAAAATTTCCTTATGTTGACTCTGCATTATGATTAGAAATATAACAATAAATGACTCAGCTATCATCGAAACAATGATAGGCATAGATATTGATGAAAGAATTGACATCAATTACAATTTGAGTGGTGTTTCCTTCAATAATGATGGAATAGTAGATTCAATTATAATTATTGGAACAAGGACATTAACGGAGTATTTTAATGGGAATGTGCCTAATAATGATTTAATGGATGACAGTGAAGGTAGCCAAGAAATCATAGGTTACTACACAGCAGATGGAACAGACGAGGATATGTACAAAACATTTTCGCCATTTGTGAATCACAAACTAAGAAATTGGTCACAATGTTGGTATGTACCAAAAGATGAGGAAGATTGCATTAAGGCGAAAAGATGTATGACTATGACACAATGTAAAATTCATAATATGTTAGTGAAACGAATGGTGTGATGATAAAATGAGCAACCATTGCTGATAGCTCATTTTGCAAATCTATACACTATTGGAGTTTACCGCCAACAGGTATATCGTTCCCTTATATTAACAGCCAATTGGGCGCTAATTGTTTCGATTTCATTTCTCGTAGAGCCAGTATTCCGAGCAGCCGTTCAACATACGGTGCTTGAAGCTGAAGCGAAAGTTGTTCATCGCCTTGCCCAACACGACGGGCAACGCACACTTTGCATCAAAATCGGCCTATTTCAGTTTTCCACTCCTCATAATCTTCTTCGTTGATATCGTTCATGGCATCAATGAACTCGTTGAATATTCTGGATCTCTCCAATGCTCTACGGACTATCTCTTTATAATAGTCCCCATCGTATTTTTCGTACATTGCATCAATGAAATCCTCGTCGCAGGAACATTCTCTACGCAATTCACAATCATCATCTTCAAAGTCACTTTCTGTCCATGATAAAGAAATTAGATCATCCACTGGAATGATTTCGTATTTATCGATTACGTCATTATCATCTTCATCTATCTTGAGAGTTACTGTTTTACCAATCAACTCCCCTTTGATAGCTTCAATTTCATCTTTTGTAATCAGGTAACAGTTACCCTCCTCCATTTCCTCAACATAAGGACAGACCCTGTTCAAATCTTTATCACAATCAAATTGATTAAAATACTCATCCCTTTCAACAACAAAAAAGAATGATGACTGTTCTGTTAATTGTTCTTCCATAACTCAAGTTTTTGTATAATTATTGATTATGTGTACGTCAAGTTTATTTCTTGAGTAATTCCCATATATCATTCATGGTGAGACTGCCATTTCCCTTTCCAATCAGGTCCATAACAAAACCGGGCCATTGCTGGAACAATTCGCCTGCTCTTTGAAGATTTGCTTCTTCAACTTTCTTTTTGAAGCCATCACGAATCTCATTTGAAATGAGCAAAGTATTACCAAATCCCAAATATTCAGAACTCCAATTGGGATTGTTAGACTCACTGCCCATCAAACCATGCTCAAGATCCACAAACACAGGAATGACATCCTTAATATGGTCTCGGTCAAGACAGTCATCGCCCATGAAATAGTTGGCATGATAAATCTGTCCACCTCTATCAATAATATAGATACCACCCATTTCTCCCATTGCCCCTTCATAAGCAAAAGAGAAAGCAACAATTTCAAGAGATAAATAATCTTGATAATTTGATTCTGAGATTTCAATGATATTCATAATTCATTGTTGTATTTGAAATAAATTTGGGACAAAGATACGAAAATAATTCTATCTTCTTTGTCGTTTGACTGAAAAATTGTATCTTTGCAGCAGATTTTTGCATCAAGAGTGGCAATATGCCCACCAACCGGCCTCTGAAATATCGTTGGCAGCGGTGGTAAAAAGATGCGAGTGAGATTATTTACCCACTAAAGATTAACGATATGGAAATCAAGAAGATTGAAAAGTGTGATTATGTGATGTTCCCGCGTCTGCAGGAACAAGGTGTTGAATTCAAGCATGTGGAGCGCGAGGCTTTCAAGGCTGAACTGCGACATGTAGAAGGACATGGTGACTTCTGGTTACTGCATCAGCAGGCCGAACCACATGTGGTGGTACACATTCAACTGGCCAAGGACGAGAATGACTTTGATCGTATCCTCGGTTGGTTTATCGGACAGCAGAAACTGCATGAGTTTGTTCGCGATGACTATTCATTTATCTGTGCATTTGCGGGTTGCAACCGTGAAGAACTACCCATGCGCAATCCAGACAACATCAAGAGTATTATCTACGCACTGAATGATTCAGCCCGATGGTGGCATAAATATGGTAAAGAGGTAATTATATGATAATATGTGGTTTAGGATCAAAAAGCGTGATTTGGGGATCATTTTTTGCCTAATTCGCAAAAAAATAGTAGAATTTAATTAAAATTTTTCTCTTTTGCATAATAATCTGGATTATTTTTACTATCTTTGTGCCATATTTACACTAACGACAAACAATGATGGATAAAGACATGAATCGCCTTAAAGTTGTACTCGCAGAAAAGAAACGAACAAACAGATGGTTGGCTGAACAACTCGGAAAAGATCAGGCTACAATTTCAAAGTGGTGTACAAATACAAGTCAACCGGGTCTTGAGACGCTATATCAAATAGCTCGGCTCTTAGAAGTAGAGGTACAAGAATTGTTACAGCCCGTTGACAAGGTTTTAGGCCACGCATCATATTAAAACTCATTAGGCATAAAATAGAGGTATAATAAATGAGAAATTTTAATAGTCCATATAGTGCTGCGTTTACTGCTGGAGCTCTGCTCTATCAGGAAATGAATGCTGTACTACCACTCCTTATGGAAGAAAACGGAGAGGAACTTCTAAAAAAAGATATTGATGAGAACAAGTATCTCAATATTGCATCAATTAATACCAGAAAGAGATATGTTCCAGAATTAATTCGCAGATATAATGCCGTTCCTAAAACATTTTGGGATGCTTATATACATTTTACATTAAAGGCTCAAAAAGTCGCTTTGTTCTATGTTACTCTTAAGACTTATCAAATAATTTGGGATTTTCATATTCAAGTAGCCATCGAAAAATGGAAGTCTTTTGATCCAACTATATCAAAGGACGATTTGATCCCAAAATTTGAAGAGATTTCAGAAATGGATGAGTTTGTTGATAGTTGGAGTGAGAAAACCAAGGACAAAGTAATGAGTGTCTATCTCCACATGCTTCATCAGGCAGGTCTAAGAAAGGAGGGTTCTACAGAACTGAAACAACCAGAATTGGCCCAAGAAGATTACGCTTTTTATCTAAAAATTCAAGAACCTTGGTTTTTGGATGCATGCCTACTCCATTCATATCAAATTGAATCTATCAAGAATGTTATATGACAATAGAAGAATTATACAACAAACTATGTGATGAGGAATTTCAGGATCCTCACGCCTCTACATATAATTATTATATGTACCAATATCCTGCAAAAGATGAGTATTATTGGGAAAAGGAAATACGTAACTTTGTAGAAAACCTAAAGCGACCTGCAATTTATGTCGACGTTTTAGCGATAGACCTTTTTGAATTGTTATGTCAGTATCTCGACGAGCAATCTTTCAGCGTATATCCGTCATATCTTAAATTCCTCTTGGAAAAGGATGATAAAGATCCCGACAATGTCACTAAAATCCTAGGATCAAAAGCAACAAGTGACAAATTTTTACAATATGTAGATAATCACATTGCTTCTCATCTGGAAAAGCCAGAGAATGGGTTGAAGCGGCCATATGTTTTTATTCATGGGATGGGAAAGATTTTCCCGTATCTGCGTACGAGCCTCTTTCTCAGCAAGTTCGAAAAATATAATCGCCCCAACGACTATAAAATTATTGTATTCTATCCTGGGGAGGCACGAGGAAACTCATATACGCTATTAAACTGTATTGAAGATTCTCACACATACAGAGCAGAATTATTGAACTAATATAAAACAATCAAAATATGGAAATTCAGAAATTATATGCAAAAGACATCCACCGTAAATTTGAAGCGGTTGTGGACATCAACAAGGACGATGAGACTATTGTTGATACTGAGATAAGAGAATATGTGTTTACAGAAGAAATCATTTCTGGTCTATTTCAGATTCTTAGTGGCATTCGATATCACAAGGTAACTCATAATGGCACATGGATTAACGGCTATTATGGTTCAGGTAAATCTCATTTTTTGAAATACCTTAAGTACTGTTTCTCTAAGACAAATCAAGAAGAAGCATTGAAACGACTTGAACAAGCCGTTAGAGAAACCGATCTTACTGAGGTTAAAGACCCCAGTAAATTCCCCTCACCAAGTGAGATTGTTGACATCATTCAATGGTTGAAGAAAGCAGATGTTGATGATATTGCTTTTAATTTTGGCGATGAGGACAATAAAAATGAAGAGGAAGACAAGTCTTTTGTTCATGTATTCTGGCGTATGTTCCATAAGTTCAGGGGGTACAATCGTGAAAGTTTAGCGATTGGACACTATCTGGAAAGAGTGCTAGACGAAGCTGGAAAACTTGAAGAATTCAAAAAAAGACTTGAAAACCTTAATATCGATTGGGACGATGCATTATCATCCTATCTAAGTGATCCAGACACTATAATGGATGTGGCTAGGGAATTGCAACCTACACTAAATGTTGATGCAATTCGAAACCGCATTGATAATAATGACCTTGACGCATCAGTGTCGAACTTTTGCGATACACTTAGTAAATATATCAAGACGAAAGGTGATCAATATCGCCTCATTTTCTTTGCTGATGAAGCAAGTCAGTATATTGACGGCAGGAAGAATGTACTTCTTCAGCTTCAACAGCTTTCTGCCACGCTTGAAACGAAATGTGGTGATAAGGTATGGATTATCTGTACTGCCCAGCAGGGACTTGAAGAAGTTCTTGATGAGTGTCATGTTGACAAGAAATCTGACGAGTTCGGAAATATCATTGACCGTTTCCCTGTAAGGGTGTCTTTGGAGGAAGTTAATTCGACATATATCACACAGAAACGATTCCTTGAAAAGGACGGTAACGGGACGATTATCTTGAATGATTTGTATACTTCAAAACGAACAGATATTGAAGGTCAGTTCAAGCTTCCTGTTGGTTATAATACTTTCGACGACAAGGATTCATTTGAAATAAACTATCCTTTTGTGCCATATCAATTTGAGTTGATTAAGAAAGTATTAAGAGCTTTCCGGAGCCTGGAATATGTCGAAAAGACTGTTAAAGACAGCGAACGATCCATTTTGCGAATTGCATATAATGCTGCAAATACGACTCGAGGCTACGATATAGGTAGCATTATTCCTTTTGATCTCTTTTTGCCTTCATTGGGCGTGCTAGCCCATAACGGCAAAGTGGCAATTTCTACGCCCAAGATCATTGCAGGACAATATACTGATCCTGGCTTTGCTATGCGAGTGGTCCATGCACTTTTTATGCTCTGCCACATGAAAGAGGACGACAAGAACTCATTACCAGCAAGCATTGACAATCTGTCAACCCTCCTTATTTCCAAGATAGGTGAGGATATGAAGTCTTTGCGTGAAAAAGTTGAGGGCGTTATTAACTATTTCATGGAAAGCAACATTCTTAAGAAGGAACGTCCCGAAGGTGCTAACTATGATATCTTCAGTTTCTACACTGAGGAGGAGTCAGAAGTTGCCACAATCATTAAGAATACACCATCTGGCGGTGATACTGCCATCGCAGAAATGCTGAAGCCCATCATCAACAAATATTGGGACATTACTGCAAACCGACAGACATTTGGGGCTACGAACGTTAATATTGGCATGAGCATTTTCGACCTCTATGCCCAAGGAGGTAATTATGACCTCATGATCAATATGATGTTCTATGCAGATTCTGATAACCCAGACGCTATAGCCATGAACAACAATAAGAAAAATCTTATATTTTTCTTAGCCCCACTTTGGAAGAATGACAAACAGCTCCAACGAGATATCAACTGGTGTTGTCGATTCAATAATTACCTGAAAGAACCTGTCACTAGTCCTTTACGCAATAAAATCAATGATGACTTTAGAATGAAAGCGCAAGAGCTAAAGAAAGGCATTATCAAAAAAGTTGAGGAATATCTTGACAAATGCGAGGTAATTTCTGGCAATGATGTGATTACCAGTAAGTTCACAGGACATAAAGGCGTCTTACGCTACAAATATGCTATTGAAAGTCATTTCCGTAATTTCTATAAATATGCCCATTTGGCTGATGGCCTACCCACATCTGCCAATGAATTAAGAGATAAGATGCTGCGCCCCATTGCACCGGGCGAGTATAATGGTCTGCCCATGACTGAAGCAGAAAAAGAAGTGGAACGCTATTTAAATAGTACCAGTGGCCGCTATGGACTTGCAGACTTGGTTAACCATTACAAAAGTGCACCTTACGGATGGAGAGAAGAGTCTACAATCTACGTTGTAAATGAACTTGTTCGCAGACACAAAAGAACTTTTATATATAAGGGAGGCAGCGTGAAGATTACACCCCAAGTTCAGGCGAACACCATCGTAAAAAACAAGGCAGACTTTGAAATTGAAACCGCGACAGAAGTTCCAGTGAACCTGATCAACGATTTCATACTCGCATGGCGCGATATTTTTAATGTACAAACTGTTCCTGGGGGCAATGATAGTACCCAACTTTATATGAGTAATAAGGAGAATAACGATTCTTACTTAAACAATATTATTGATCGCTATTCTGTAACTTATAGTGAGGTGTCACGATACCCATTCTCTACAGCATACGCAAATGCAATAACCCTATTCAAAGAATGGCAGAAGATCGATGGCGAAAAGGCTTTCTTTGAGGGTGTCATAGCCAAACAGAAAGAAGCTAAGGCTGTTATGGATGAATGCAAAGCTGTGCAAGCTTTTGTCAACCAGCAGATTGCCAAATACAAAGAGATACTTGCTTTCATCAAGGCAAATGAGGCGAATTTCCAGCATCTTGAGGCAGAAGAACAACCTGTAATAGAAAAACTACAACAGTTGATAGATGATGCCACTCCATATGCTGCAGGCAAGTTCCCAACATACGTGAAGTTATACAAGGAAGTAAAGGAAAAGGTTGCCAAAGCCATTGAACAGGCCAAAAATAGAATAAAAGATAATTTCGAGGCTGCCTATGCCCAATTGCTGGACATCGTAAACAGCAAGGGCATTCCCACAATTGTCCTTTCAGACTTAGAGGCAAAAATCACTTCTGCATCCGCCAGTACAGACATTGCTACGCTATTGATGCGTAGTGACACTTCATCTTTCTTTGCAGAGCAGATCAATGCTATTAACAAATACAAGAAACCTGTAACCGATTCTCATGACGAAAACGAAAGCGAAGGGGGAAATAGCGATGAGGATGAGCAGCCTGCACCAAGAGTCATCAAAAATGTAAAGCTGATGAAACCTCAAATTCAGATTTTGAGCAACAGAGATGAGGTAGAAGCCTATTTGCAACTACTCAGAAAGCAATTGATGTCTCACATTGATAATGGTGAGGATGTAGTTATTTCATAAAGTACGAGAATTATAATGGATACAAGTAAACTTAAGACATTTGCCAGCAATGCCAGAGACATCATCAAAGATGGTGTGCGATTCGAACTGCGAAAGAAAGGGTTCGATAATGAAGGTCACATACTTTTTGAGCCTCAAAAACTAACCAACGGAACTTTGTTCGACGGGCAGATACTTGAAGAGCATTTCTATAATCAGTGGAATGCACTTAAAAACAGAATTGCTTGTAAAGGCATTGATTACGTTTATGAGGAAACTGCATATACGTGGTTTAACCGCCTGATTGCTATTCAGATATTGTCAAAGAACCATATTATCAATGAGCCAGTACTTGAATATGTAGATGCAGAAAAACGTATTCCGTATATTATTGACGAGGCCAGAAACGGCAGATGGACAAACATTGATGACAACAGTCGTAAAAGGGCGCAGGCCATTATCAACGATTACGATAAGACTGCTGAATTGTTTTCCATTCTCATTTCTTCTTATTGTCGCAACACGCCTATCATCAACAAATGTTTTGGAGGTATTGCAGAATACACCGAGATTCTACTACCTTCGAACATTCTCGTAGAAGGGAACTTTATCAGTATGCTAAATGATACCCCATATATTACAGATGACGATTATAGTAAGACGGAACTATTGGGATGGTTATACCAGTTCTATATTGCTAAAAAGAAAAAGGAAGTAAATGATAAAACAAGATGGGATGCAGACGAGGTGCCTGCTGGAACTCAGATTTTCACTCCTAACTGGATCGTGAAATATATGGTAGAAAACACATTGGGCCGAATTTACCTCGACCATGACTCCACAGCTAGTTTTAAAGACAGTATGAGATATTTGATAGAGCCATGTGAAGAAAAACGTCCCATATACCAATTCCAGAATTTGGAAGATTTAAAATGTGGTGATCTCAGCTGTGGCTCAGGCCATATCTTGAACGAATTTTTCGATCTGCTACTCCTGTGCTATCAAGAAGAGGGCTACGACACGAAAACGGCTATAGATAAAATATTTCGTTTTAACATTGTGGGTGTAGATCTTGATACTCGAGCTCAACAACTATCTACCTTTGCATTACTACTAAAAGCCTGCCAGAAGGATGTAAGCTTTGCCAACGCAGAAGTAATGCCTTTGGTGCTTGATATGCCATCTGTCACATTTGATGGAGCAATGCCAACCATCAACGAATGGTTCCGCAAGTTTGATGAGACTATCAATAATGAGCTAACAGAAGCTTTCAAATTAGTACAAGATGCCCACGAACTAGGTTCCATTATGAAATTCAATCTCTCAGATTGTTGCCGAGAGGCTATCAAAGAAATAATTGGAAAGGTTGATGGTAATGTGGAAATAATTAAGGCTCTACAACTCATGTTGGTTCTTACAGAAAAATATAGTGCAATTTGCATGAATCCACCATACATGGGCACAGTGCATATGGATAATTGCTTGAAAACATATGCTACAGACAATTATCCCTCTACAAAAGCGGACTTATTCACTGTTTTTATGGATGTAGCTTTGGATAGGCTTCTTCCAAATGCCAAATATGGCATGATTAACATGCAAAACTGGATGTTCATTAGTACTTTTGACTCTATGAGGAACAGTATTGTTAAGAATTCTCAAATAGACAGCATGATTCAACTAGGGGCAAAACTATTTGACGAACTTGGGGGGGAAAAAGTAAAAAGTGTTACGTTTGTAATAACTAATTCGATGCCGATTTGTCCTGGCTCATATTATAGGCTTGTTCACGGGCGTAATTGCAGAGAAAAAGAGTCACTATTTTTCAAAGAAGAAAATAAATATACAAATATTTTTCAATCTACATTCTTAAACATTCCCAAAGCAAGAATTTGCTTTTGGTTCAGTGAGAAATCGCTATCGGTTTTTAAACTTCCAACAATTAGTTCTATTGCAGAACCGAGAGAGGGCATGACAACGGCTGGAAATAATTATTTCCTAAGATATTGGCATGAGGTAAACTTATTGAAAATTGGATTTGGACTTACAAGAAGTGAAGCCATTGCCTCCAAGAAGAAGTGGTTCCCTTATGCAAAAGGAGGTGAATCAAGACTATGGTACGGAAACCAAGATTACGTTGTAAATTGGGAAAATGATGGATACGAAATACAACACAACTTTGATCCTGATTCTGGAAGATTACGCTCTCACAATTATAATTTAGACTACATTTTCAAAGAATGTCTGTCTGCTTCAAGGATGAACAATAGCCAACGTTATTATCCAAAGGGCTTTTTGTGTGATTCTACGGGTACACCGACCTATTGCTCAGATGGAATCTATAACGTATTGGCTGTGGCAAATTGCAAAGTGTCCAAATATATTTTAGACATATTTAATCCTTCATTGGTCATTCAACCAGGAGACCTTTCATCATTACCATATACTGCAGACATCGATACGTCTATTGTCCAAGATTGTATTTCAATTTCCAAAGAAGATTGGGACTCTCACGAAACCTCTTGGAACTTCAAAACAAACCCAATCGTTTCTCTTCGCAATCAGTTTGGCACAGTGAGCAGCGAAAACGTTTCCTTCAAGATATCTGCCTTGGCAACAGACTATAAAGCTCACTGGGAACATTTGTTTAAAAAGCTCCATGCCAACGAAGAAGAGTTGAATCGCCAGTTTATCAGTATCTATGGACTGGAAGATGAATTGACCCCTGATGTACCTATGTCTGAGGTAACTATTTTACAACAGGACGAGATAAGCATAGATGGCGATCAAATCATCTGGCATGATGTTATTTTGATTAAACAACTCATCAGCTATGCCATGGGATGCTGGATGGGGCGCTATCGTTTAGACCGTCCTGGCTTGAATATTGCACATCCAAATCCTGCTGAGGAAGATATGAAAGCATACTCTATATATGGCCAGACTTTTGACATTGACGATGACGGAATAGTGCCCTTGCTTCCAAGTGACAGTCCCTTCACAGATAATGCCATAAACAGGTTTGAGGACTTTGTACTTTTAGTATTTGGCGAAGAGTCATTCAAAGATAATTGGAACTTTATCACCAATTGTTTGGGCAAAACGGATGAATACTTTACCAAGAGCACTGGCTTCTGGAAAGACCACAAAACAATATATCAGAAGACTCCTATCTACTGGCTATTCACCAGTAAAGGAGGATATTTTAAGTGTTTGGCATATATGCATCGCATGACTCAATTCACAGTCAGGGACATACGCGACAAATACTTGTTGAAGTATATTGATTTCCTGAGGAACATGATTAACCCTCTGAAATCTGACGAAGCAACCCTTGGACGTGAGGATAAAAAGAAGTTAGCATATTACGAAAAAGCGTTGAAGGATTGCGAAGAATATGACCTCTTGCTGAATAATGTGGCTCAGAAGTTTATTAAATTCAATTTAGATGATGGGGTAAAAGTTAATTATGCAAAGTTTGGTGATGTTTTAGCTGCAATTTGATATGATGACAGAAGTAGAAAAGATATGCTCGTATTTTGAGCGAAATAGTCAGTTGCGTGTGCTCTTTATCTTTGATAACAGGATGTTGGCAGACACGCTGAAGGATGTAGATTGGGAACAACTGGGCTATCGATATGTAGTCTTTAACGGTTCATGGTTCAAGACCAAGTATAACATCTATCATGAGTGGGCAAACGATAAAATCATCTTGCTCTTTCCTAATAGGATTACCCCCTTAGGCAATTATGACGCAATGAAGAAATTCCCGCTGTTAGATGTGCTGGTGGCTAATATGGAGTACAAGCCCACTAGCCACGAACAGTTTATGCAAGAATATGGTATACCCATTCAATTTGCCGAATATGTGTCGAAACACGTGTCCAAATTAGACCAAGTACAGGTAAAAAGAGTTTTGCAAAACTACTATAACGCTGATGCTTTTAATACAGATATAGCCAATAGGGGATTACTGTCTGTAGCATTAGGACAAGATCATTTGCTTGATTGGATAGAGATCATTGTAAGAACGATTATTGTCAGCAACTCAAACAGAAGTGACTCGTTTTTCCGCAACCTTCAAAAAGACAAAGATGTGGCCACTGCCATTGAAAATAAATTGAGGTCCGTATTTGGAGCTACTATCGCTTATAATAAGGAACTAAGATTGCAGGATGTGGTAGAGGTTCTGAAGTATAATGCCATTACCCAGACAATGCCGCTCGACACTCACGATCCGTATAAAACGCTCAAAATAACAGATGCTGAGAAACTACATTTAGCCAACAGTATCATCGAATATGCTTTGAGCAATGCGAAACTATCTGAACCGTTTGCTGAAGCCATCAACAAGATGGGAAACAAAGTGCATGATGAAGAAATCATTCGCATATACGGTCTGGATGCCGACTACCATTTTATGGGTCCAGCTATGAGCTATCCAATCATCAAGGAGATAGTAAAGCATGTGTTGCCTGAAGATGCTGAGGGAACACTTAGTAAGATATCCCAATTATTTACAAGGATATGCTTTGACAAAGAAAATACCGAGACCATCCTCGACTATGTTGAATTGGTTGCTTCGCTGAAACTAAACCTGAAAGAACTATCGAATCAAATGTTTGGTAGCGTTGACGATTTTGTAGCCAAATATAGTACAGAGCTATATAAGAGTGATATGTACTATCGACTAAGCCTCGAAGCCTTTAGTAAAGTAATTTGTTCTGATCCAGAACTGGATGACATATTGAAAGCCCTAAAGGAGAAGTGTGATGCTGACTATATCTATCAAGCAAACATCATGAACAGGAAATGGATTGAAGCACTTAAACAGAATGGCGGATTTCAGACAACGAAGACACATTACTTGCAGCAGAATTTCTATCAAGACTTTGTAGCGACCAGTAACGGAAAGACGGTGGTTATAGTGATAGACGCACTACGGTATGAACTGGCAAAAGAGTTATTGTTGAATTTGGCAAAAGACCATAATACTGCTGAACTATATCCCAGTCTGGCAATGGTTCCCACGGAAACAAAATACTGTAAGTCCGCATTGTTGCCTCACAACAGTATCTCGTTTAAAGTTGACGGCATTGAAATCGATGGGAAGATTGTCGATGGCATTCAGCCTCGTTCCAAATACTTGTCAGAGCATGTGACGAATGCAGAAGTTCTAGATTTTGAGAATGTATTAAAATTCAAAGACGATGACGGCAGAAGCTACTTTACCAAGCAGCGGCCTCTTACCTATATCATGCATAAAGCAATTGATGAATTATGCCATCCTTATCCATCTGCAGAGAATTTCACAACTACTTGTAGAACTGCCATCGAGAACATCAGAACACTGGTCAGGAAACTACATAATTCCTGGTTTGTCAACAAAGTTATTATCACGAGTGATCATGGCTTTGTGTATAATGATATAAAGATAGAAGGACCTAATCTGGAAAGTATCGATGATAATATCTATGAGAAGGAAAAGGGCTCCAGATACTATCTAACTGAATCTGACAAAGCAAGTGATAAAATTGCGAAATTCCCATTATACCAAGTTTCTGCATTTCAGGATGAACTTAAAGTAGGAATTCCATACGGCACTATGCGCCTTAGCGGACATAGTGGCTATAATTTTGCTCATGGAGGAGCATCCCTGCAGGAGGTGGTCATTCCTGTTATTGTCAGTTCAATGGTGAAAGACACGACTGTTCCTATGGTGGGCGTAAACTTGATAGAGAGGAATTTAAGCGTCGTATCGAGTATGTTAAAATTTAACCTGATTCAGAGTGAGCCAGTATCTATGGATCATAGAGAGCGTAACATCATGTGCGCCCTTTACGATAATGACAAACTTGTTTCTGACGAAATATGCATATCTTTGACAAGTAGCGAAGAACTGCCTGCAAAAAGGATTGAGCCCGTTATACTGAAGGTGAGCAACGTGAAATCGGCATTACTGAAATTGAAAATTTTCAATGTGGACAAAGACAAAAGTGTTGATTATCTTAATCCGCTGATTGCCACAGATGTAACCAATAATACATTAATTGAAAGAGACGAATTTTAACTATGGAATTAAAAGATAAAGTATTAGAGGCTTTTAATGGCAAAGTAGTCAGAAAAGACCTCGCAAACAAAGTGAAGGGAAATTTGCCAGTACCAACGTATGTGCTTGAATATCTGCTTGGACAATATTGTGCTTGTGATGACGAGAAAGCAATAGAAGAAGGCTTGGAAAAAGTAAAGTCTATTGTATCCAACAACTATGTAAACAGAGCTCAAGCAGAGGAGATAAAGGCGAAGATTAAAGAAAGAGGTAGATATACGGTTATTGACAAGATTTCGGTTGTCCTCAATGACAAACAAGACGTATTTGAAGCTTCATTTGCTAATCTGGGAATCGGACATATTCCCATCAATGACAGTGTTGTAAAAAACAACGAAAAACTTCTTTCCGACAACGGTGTATGGAGCATTGTTGTCGTTAACTATCTGACAGGCGACGATGTAAGACTTCGTTGGGAAATACAAAGTTTAAAGCCCATACAAATTTCCAATCTTGACATTAACGACTATATTGCCCAGAGAGAGAAATTCACAACAGACGAGTGGATTGACATACTCATGCATACTGTTGGATTGAATCCTGAGGATATGAATCGCAGAGAGAAAATGATTATATTATCGCGTCTGCTACCTCATATCGAGAACAATTACAACTTTATGGAGTTAGGCCCGAAGGGAACAGGAAAGTCTCATGTATATCAGGAATTCTCACCTTATAGTGTACTTGTTAGCGGTGGTGACGTCACTTCTGCACGTCTTTTTGTCAAAATGTCTGGTAACAGGGAAATACTCGGACTAGTTGGATTATGGGATGTGGTTGCATGGGATGAATACGAACAAAAAAAGAATCGTTCTATTGATGCAAAGTTGGTTGATATCATGCAGAACTATCTGGCTAACAAGAGTTTTAACCGAGGGAAAGGAACATACGAAGCAATAGCTTCTATGTCGTTTGTTGGCAATACCAAGCATACGGTGCCCTATATGCTGAAGAATAGCCACCTATTTGAGTCAATACCTTCTGATTTTTTACAGACAGGTGCATTCCTCGATCGAATACACATGTACAATCCTGGCTGGGAAGTAAAAATCCTAAAGAAGAGTTCTTTTAGCAACGGATATGGATTGATTACAGATTATCTTGCTGCCGTATTGCACGAACTAAGAAATAAAGATTACTCAGCTGACATCAATAAATTTGCGAAATTTGACGGTTCTCTGTCTGAACGTGATCATCTTGCAATACGGAAGAGTTTTTCAGGCTTTATAAAGCTGCTCTATCCAAATGAAGTGTATACAGATGAAGAAGCTTATGAAATCATCAATTTTGCCGCAGAAGGAAGAAAGCGTGTTAAGGACCAATTGTACAAAATTGATGAGACATTTAAGAATGAACCTGCCTATTTTAAATACGATAATTTAATAACGGGAGAAACGATTTCAGTTGAGACACTTGAAAGAATCTGTAATCCTTCTTTCATTGATGATTATGAAATAGAAACAGAAAAAGCAGACAATTCACCATCTGCAGCAAAACCTGAGCCAAAATTGTCATCCAAGTTTGTAGAGATTAGGGAAAATCAAATCGGAGTCAGTTACAAATCATTATTTGGCGATTATATGCGTACAGCCAAGAAAATGACAATAATAGACCCCTTTATCCGCGCAACATTCCAGATTGATAATCTGGTTGACCTTATTCGTACTTTTGTTGAGTCGACCAAAGAACTTGAAGGATTACAGATAGAATTGCATACTTATGAAACAGATGAAAAGCTTCCAGTTTTAATTGATAATTTAGACCAGATTAAAGATGACCTAGAGAGATATAACATTGAATTTACATATTTCTTCGATGCAGACCACGACAGAAGCATCACCTTAGATAACGGCTGGCGAATGATATTAAGTCGTGGCATTGACATCTTTGAAAAATTTGATAGGTTCTCACTTTCGAATCAGCGACAGGAATTAAGAAGATGTAGAGCTTTCTCGGTAACTTATTTGGAAGAATGATTTGCGCCAACGGATACAAAATCACTTGAGAATGTAATAACAAGTTATAGCGCTATATACAGTTCTTCGATGAACTATAATATCTTGATTACTACTTAGAAAGAGACGATGGTCGTGAAATAATTATAATCAAAATGAAATCGCTTCATCGATTTAGTTAAGTATTCTGCTTATGACAAGATTAGACGAGAAATTCGCATTTGAGCCAACAGGATTCGATTATGTGAATGCGAAGGCAGAGGTAGTGATAGTGGGTATCACACCAGGTAATTCACAGCAGAAGGGCAGTCGTGAGGGGATGTCGCCACGCGAGATTAAGCGGAAATATGCATTCGCAGGAACTCTTCGCAAGAATATGGTGAGGATGCTGGACTACATTGGCTTGAACTCATTGCTGAGGATTGACACTTGTGCATCGCTTTGGGAACAGGATTTTGACCGTGTGGAGATGACGTCGCTCCTGAAGGATGCTACATATGTTGTAGGAAAAAGTGGCAAGACGATGTTTAAAGACACAGAGATAATTGCGAAGTCGAAAGAGTTGTCAGAAAAGTATGAGAATGGATTCGTGAGGGATTGCGAGCAATATAAACAGGCAAAGCTTTTCGTGGCATGTGGGCAGGGTGTTTATGATG
>JAEEGH010010880.1_pt1 | contig 20761 bp, 18 predicted proteins | sample 9134181 | NCBI WGS metagenome assembly JAEEGH01 (sample SAMN16246544, study PRJNA631951) | gut metagenome | biome: gut microbiome; feature: rumen; material: DP-attached | host: Bos | place: Iran: Karaj | collected 2018-10
GGTGAAGAAGCTCGCCAGTGAGGGTATCAAGAAACACGACCTCACCCGTGAACAGTTCCTTGAGCATGCCTGGGCCTGGACCCACGAGCACGGCGGCATCATCCTCCAGCAGCTGCGTCGCTTAGGTGCCAGCTGCGACTGGGACCGCACTGCCTTCACCATGGACGAGAAGCGTTCCGAGAGCGTCATCAAGGTCTTCGTCGATCTCTATAACAAAGGGCTCATCTACCGTGGCCTGCGTATGGTGAACTGGGATCCCAAGGCCCTCACCGCCCTCTCCACCGAGGAGGTCATCTACAAAGAGGAGCAGAGCCACCTCTTCCACCTGAAATATTATGTGGCAGATCTGCAGACGCTCGATAACGAGGAAGCGCTCAAGGCCGATGGCAATGTCATCCACAAGGATGACCGTGGCTACTACGCTGTCGTGGCCACCACCCGTCCTGAGACAATCATGGGCGATACCGCCATGTGTATCAACCCCAAGGACCCGAAGAACCAGTGGCTCAAGGGCCGCAAGGTCATCGTGCCTCTGGTGAACCGTGTCATCCCCGTCATCGAAGACCGTTATGTGGACATCGAGTTCGGTACGGGCTGTCTGAAAGTCACACCGGCCCACGACACCAACGACTATATGCTCGGAAAGACGCACAACCTCGAGACCATCGACATCTTCAATCCCGACGGCACCATCTCCGACCAGTCACCCATCTACGTGGGCATGGACCGTATGGACTGCCGCAAACAGATTGCCAAGGATCTGCAGGAGGCCGGTCTCATGGAGAAGATCGAGGACTACACCAACAAGGTGGGCTACTCTGAGCGTAACCCCGACACCCCCATCGAGCCCCGTCTCTCCCTGCAGTGGTTCCTCAAGATGCAGCACTTTGCTGACATCGCCCTGCCACCGGTGCTCAACGGCGAACTGAAATTCTATCCGCAGAAATACGTGAACACCTATAAGAACTGGTTGGAGAACATCCAGGACTGGTGTATCTCCCGTCAACTGTGGTGGGGTCACCGCATCCCGGCCTATTATTATAATGAGGAAGGAGACTTCGTGGTGGCCGAGACACGGGAAAAGGCCCTGGCACTGGCTCAGCAGAAGGATCCGAAGATCACCGATGCTGACCTCCGACAGGAAGAGGATGCCCTCGACACCTGGTTCTCCTCATGGCTCTGGCCCATCTCCCTCTTCGACGGTATCAACAACCCCGGCAACGAGGAACTCAAATACTATTATCCCACCAATGTCCTCGTGACTGGTCCCGACATCATCTTCTTCTGGGTATCCCGAATGATCATGTCCGGCTACGAGTATGTGGGTGACATGCCTTTCAGAAGCGTTTACTTCACAGGTATCGTTCGCGACAAGCTCGGTCGTAAGATGTCTAAGTCACTCGGCAACAGCCCCGACCCCATCGAACTCATCGAGAAGTTCGGTGCCGACGGTGTGCGCATGGGTATGATGCTCTCTGCCCCTGCAGGCAATGACATCCTCTTCGACGAGGCTCTCTGCGAACAGGGACGTAACTTCAACAACAAGATCTGGAATGCCTTCCGCCTCGTAAAGAGCTGGAAAGTGGCTGATAACGAACAGACGGAGGTTGGCAAAATTGCCACCTCCTGGTTCGAGGCCAAGCTCCGTGAGACCAATGCTGAGGTAGATGACCTCTTCAAGAAATTCCGTATCTCCGAGGCCCTTATGGCAGTCTATAAGCTCTTCTGGGATGAGTTCTCATCCTGGTATCTGGAGATGGTGAAGCCCGCCTATGTCAATGGTGAGGCACAGCCCGTGGACCGTGAGACCTACGATAAGACACTCTCCTTCTTCGAGCAGCTGCTGAAGATGCTGCATCCCTTCATGCCCTTCATCACCGAAGAGCTCTGGCAGCACCTCTACGACCGTCAGGACGGCGAGAGCATCATGCGCGACAAGTTGGAGATTCCCGCTCCTACGGCAGCCGACAGTCAGCTCATCGCTCAGATTGAGAGTGTGAAGCAGATTGTCTCCGGTGTGCGTATGGTTCGTTCTTCGAAGAACATCGCCCCGAAGGAACAGCTCGAACTGCAGGTGATTGGCCAGAACGACTTTGAGGCTTTCAACAGCATTATCACGAAGATGGCTAACCTCAGTGCCATCAACGTCGTGGCAGAGAAGGATCCCACGGCATCTGCTTTCATGGTCGGTACAGACGAATTTGCAGTGCCCCTGGGCAACATGATTGATGTCGAGGCAGAGATCCAGAAGATGGAGGCTCAGCTGCAGCATCTCGAAGGTTTCCTCGCTGGTGTCAAGAAGAAGCTCTCCAATGAGCGTTTCGTCGCCAACGCCCCCGAGGCCGTCGTCGTCCTCGAACGCAAAAAGCAATCCGACGCCGAAGAGAAAATCGCCTCTCTCCAGGCTTCTATTGCCGCCCTCAAAAAATAGTAATTCATAATGAGGAAGCATTATACCGTTGCTGGACACGGCTTTACTGTGGATGCAGAAGACGCTATATTCACAGAAATGAAGCAGTACGAGCCTTTCATGGATGAAGAAGATGGTAACACTCTCTTTACTTTTCGTATCCACAAATCAGATACACCTATTATATATAAAGAGTATCATAGGCAGGAGGAAGAAGGCCAGTCGATAATTTGTGGGGAAACTCCCGAGGGGAATAATATCCTTGAATACCAACTTGGAAACAAAATCGTGGGTTGGCTGGTATGCAGTCATGACTACAAGGAAGGAGATGTTTATTATTTAGGCCCGCAAAGGTTATTTGTGATCAATGGTGCACTGATGATGATGTACACCTTTGCCACATCCGACAAGTTAACGACTCTCTTCCATTCTTCCGTGGTCAGCTATCACAGCAAGGCCTATATGTTTCTTGGCAAGAGCGGAACTGGCAAGAGTACCCACTCTCAGCTCTGGATTAAGCATATCGAAGGAACGGAACTGGTCAACGATGACAATCCCGTTGTCCGCATCATCGATGGCGAGGCCCGGGTCTACGGATCGCCTTGGAGTGGCAAGACGCCGTGCTATAGAAATGTCGACTACCTAATTGGCGGTATCGTCAAACTGAAACAGGCGCCACACAATGAAATCCGTCGTATGAAACCCATTGAAGCTTATGTCGCCCTTGCCATGAGCATCTCAGGTATGCGCTGGAAGAAACAAATGGGCGACGGGCTGCATCAGACAGAGAATCAGCTGACGGCAACCGTTCCTGTATGGCATCTGTCCTGTCTGCCAGACCAAGAGGCGGCAGAACTATGCAATAAGACTATCACAAACAAAGATTAATAGATTATTATCATATGAGACAAAAGAAAGGACTTGTACTTCGCGACGTATGTGGCGAAAAAGTAATCATTGGAGAAGGATTGGAAGCTGTCGACTTCGGCCGTTTGATGTGTTTGAACGACACTGCAGCCTGGCTTTGGGAGAAAGCATCTGAGATGGGAGAGTTTTCCGTTGAAGGACTTGCCGAAGCCCTCCTCGAGGAATTTGAAGTAACAAAGGAACAGGCTCTTCACGATGTGAAAGACATCGTAGCCAAATGGGAAGAGTCCGGTATCTTAGAATAAAAAAGTCTGCAGCGCGCTGCAGACTTTTTTAAACCTACAATTTGATCATTAATTTAAAAAGTCTTTCCAAACACAATAAACAGGAAAGTTTTTAATAGAATGGTTATATCCAATGCCCACGAACGATTCTCCAGATAGTCAAGGTCGTACTGAAGACGTACAAGCATCTTCTCCATCGTGTCCGTATAACCATTATAAAGCGTAGCGTAGCTCGTCACACCCGGCCGAATCTGATAAAGCATATAATAGCGAGGATCTTCCTTCTCTATCAATTTGATGTAATAAGCTCGTTCCGGACGGGGACCCACAAATGCCATATCACCTATAAAAACATTCCATAATTGCGGAAGCTCATCAAGATGATGCTTTCTTAAAAAACGTCCGATTTTGGTCAGGCGAGGATCTTTATGTCCTTCCTGTAGCAACATGGGCTTTTCTTTCTCTGCATCCATTTTCATCGAACGGAACTTATAGATAGTGAACGGACGTCCAAAACGTCCTATCCGCTCCTGTTTGAAAATCGCAGGACCACCGTCTTCGTGTTTCACAGCGAAATAACAGAACACAAAAAGAGGAGAAAAAAGAATCAAGGCTACCAGAGCAGCCAGACAATCGAGAATACGTTTAGTATTCCGCTCGAAAGCACTCATGCCGTCTGGAATAAACCGTATTTCCGCATCGTTATCAGTCCTTTTCTCACTCATTAATTCACCATTATTTCTTTCAAGGGTGCAAAGTTACTAAAAAAAACGGTAATATCCTCAACTAAATAGCTTCTTTTTTTGTTCCGAACATCTTTTCTACACAAATCTCAGTGGCATGTCCACCTATATAGGTGAATTTATTCTTAATCATATCCCGCGTTTTCAGGCATTCTGCCTCGTAATCCATCTGTCGAATGTGATTCAATACTTCATCCTCAGTATAGAGTACACCACTTGGCATCTCTTTCTCAAAATCAATATTCAAATGACGACGTTTGGCATAAGTCTGATAGTCATAGGCAAAACAAATAATTGGCCGTTCCAAGATGGAGAAATCAGTGATACATGAAGAATAGTCCGAAATCAGAATATCACTGACGACAAACAAGTCATTAATAACAGGATACGATGAATAGTCTCTCACGAAATCATTGAATTCTATGCCTAACAACTTCGTGGTATAATGGTGAGTACGGAACAAAAGGACATATTCATCTTTTAGATTTGCCTCCCATTTATCCATCTGAATAGGGGGCTTGATAGAATAAGTTTTACCATGATCATCACTGTCACGCCAAGTTGGAGCATACAAAATTACTTTCTTGTCAAGAGGTAATCCCAAAGCTTTCTTTTTGGTCATCACGTCATCAGCAGACACCTGATATAACATATCATTCCGAGGAAGTCCACTGGGCAGCATGATGGATTCTGGTGCTTTGAAACTCCGCATCAGCACTTTCTTATGGAACTCACTCTCATAACAAAAGAAGTTCAGATGACTGAAATCATAGTCTTTACGTCCCGGAACATCGTTACCAACTGCATTCAGGCTACAGCCATGCCAGGTATTCAGATAAATACAATCCTTCTTCTTATACCGCAAACCGCGTTCGATATTGACACTCGTAATCCAATAACGGGCTTTCAGAGTTGTTTTGAAATAATGAAACGTATCCACTTTAACCTTAAATGCCGGACCCGGAATCTCTATATCCAAATCTTCCAGCGCCCAAACCATCGTAAAATCCTTAAATTGCGGCAGACGAACCATATACTCATAAATGGCTTTGGGACTATCATTGTATTTACAACTCAAGGCACTAAACAACACCATTTTATCATCAGTCTTTACAAAAAAGCCCCAACACCGCATCACAGCATTGGCAATTATCCTAATTACTTTTAGGATCCAACTGTGATGTTTCAACACATAATCAATCTTTGCTTTATAACTTTGCATAATAAATAACTATTCCTTTCCTTTGAAAAAACTTCTATAGCATAATTTAATCCTTTCATCCCTTTTGCTTTCAACTTCTCAGATGACTCAAAAGCAGCTCTTTTCATCACCTCTGACAACGACTTACAATCCTCTGGTTTTACAGTCCATCCAGCTCCACTCTTCTTAATGCAATCAGCCGTATCGCTGTCTTGATCTACAGAAGCAATAATAGGCTTAGCTGAAAACATATAAGCTATCAACTTACTGGGAACAGAATACCTTGCATAGCCTTTCTTAATAGGGAGCAGCATGACATCCGCCTTCGCCTGCGTCTCAGGAACCATTCCCGTTGGCACATCCCAAAACTCTATCTGACAAGAATAGTTCTTGGCCTTTCGCTGTAAATCTGCCTTTGAAGGTCCTGAGCCAGCAATGATAAGCCGCGCATCCTTCAAATCAGCCATGGCAAAAGCATCAAACAACAACTCTATTCCTGCCAATGGCCCGACATTCCCCATATACATAAAGGTAAAAGGAGTTTTCTCAGATAGACGCCCATTTTTCTCGGCATATTCAAGAAATGGCTTTTCGTCCTGCCAATTCCTGACAACCACAAAATGATTCCTGTCTATTTGCCGACTCTCTGACAGATAATCAGCCATCTTCTCTGAATTTGTCTGAACGCAAGCAGCATGGCTAAGGGTGTGTTTATTTAAAGGAAGCAACAAATGCATCACCAGCCATTTCAAAGGTATTAAGTTTGGCAGCTTAGAAGTCAGAGACTCAGGGTAGATATCCTGAACAGGGGTGATATAAGGTATCTCATATTGGCATGCAGCTTTAGCAACCAAATAGACGCCAAACAAATGCCAGGAGTCATTGTAGACAAAGTCAATCTCCTCATGATGCTGACGAATATACTTGGCACACCACCGTCCATGACTGAGACTCTCACGCATTCTGCCTATTGGAGAGGAGGCTGGGCATGTATAGGCATCAAATTCTATTACCTCAAATGGCAGGCCTGTATAATCATAGTCCGGAAAAGCAAATCCCTTCGGCCTTGTCGGATGAGGCCGAAGGATTGTTACCTGACAATTCTCTGAGAGCTTGATTGCCAAATCGGTCTGAAGTCGTGCTGACACAACCGGTTCCGGGTAAAACACGCCACAAACGAACAACACCCTCTTTCTTTCCATTTACGCTTTTTTCTTAGCGTCAAAACGATCCTTGATCTTCCAACGCTGATTAGTCAGTTTTGCAAAAGGCTTCCATAGCGCCTCCGACGGGAACATACGCGCCAACAGGAAATCTCTATAAATATCTGTCAAGGCCGTAGCTAAAGCACCGTGTTCCCTGAAGGTGTATCGTGTATCCATCGTTCCAAAGTTTCCTGTCTCGAAGATCTCCTCTGCAAGGAATTCTCCTGCTTTATCATTAGGTTGCATCAATAAATAGCGATGATCCAAGCCCAACACCTTCTCAAGAATCCACATCACAGCTCCGGCAAACTTCTTCATCCCAAGATAATTGACCGCCTTGCAGAATTCTTCCTTCTCAGCATCAGAAAAGCCCTGTTTCAACAGATAATAATAGTCTATGAACTGCCGCAGTCCGATTCCCTCATTAAAGAAATGACGCATCATATGCGACAACAAGAAAATGGCATTGAAACCATTCGTTGGTGTACAAACATGTTTTCCTAACACAGGATTGTTGTTTGCGAACTGCTCAGCCTGATGGCTTTTATAATAGTTTTGCAACCGTCTGTTGTGCAAAGGACTTGCCATCTGCGAAGGAAGATAATGAACTTCAACGTCCACATCCTTATATATGGGGAAATCTATATGATGAAACTGCTCAAATGTACCCGGTGTCTTCGAATGTACGAAATCCGTAATGGTCTTACGGTCACCTTCTACCCAAATATCAATATCACCAGCAGCACGACTTTCAGGATTTGGATACATCAATGCAAGCCCCTGCCCTTTCAGAATGCATGACCTTAGACCTGACTGTGCAAACATTTCTGACAGATCCGCAACTCTGCGATTAACCACTTCGAAATGTCGTCTTTTCTTTTCCGTGGCATAAAGCCACCTCATCACCTCCTGTCTCTCCACATATTCAGGATACTGTTGACGACACAGCTTCACACCTTCAAAAACCACTCCTACAATAGCCTGCTTCGCTGCAAAAACCTTAAGTTCTGACCAGTCCATCGACTGAATAGTTCCCTTAGTGGCACTTTTACCCTGGAGGGTACTTCTAAGAAATGATAATATAGGCGTATTTAGTGATAACATATTTCAATCTAATTGCTGTTGCCGTATCCACAATGACAAGATGCTGTACGATTCTTCGTGATTCTCCCATGAATTACTCTGAATAGTCGAACTGGCTCCCTCCAAGTGTGTGACTTCCAACTTTGGTACATAATATACAGGAATTTGTAACTGGCGACAACGATAAGCCAGATATAATTCCTCATTGTATAAGAACATTTCTTCATGAAAAATAGGACTTAGTGCCTGTGAAGCCTGACACGTCAGTATGATGAATGAGCCATGAGCAGAAAACACCTTCACCTTTCGACCTCCATTCAATTTGGTCCAGATTACCAATAATTCCCTCATAATACGGTTAAAAGCAAACGCTACGTTCATCAACAGGTTACTCTTCCACCGGTATGACAAATCAAGAAGTTTCAAATATAGCCCAACCTTAAATGGCAGATGAGGGTTCTGACGATGACCATTCTCCATTCTGACATCTGCTGCATATACAGCCTTTAAATCATCCATTTGGTTCAAAAAATTTATATCCCTGATAATGATGTCTGAATTGGAAAGGACCAGGAAGCGATATTGATAATGTTCCATAGCGTATCTGGATCCAATATTGTTACCTGCCCCGTACCCTTTATTTGGTACTGAAATAAAGTCCGCATCATATCCTAAAGACAACGTCCGACAGGCCTCCTCTGTTTCCTGATTGCAGAAACTGTTGACAACAATAACACGATAGCTATATGGCAATACCAAAGAAGCAAAGAACTGCTGCAACACTTCTACATTCTTATATACCAACACCACAAAGACCAGCTCGTAGTATGGCTTTTCTATTTGATTCTCGCTAACAGCCATGGTTTTATGATTCTATCCACCCAATTGATAATACCTCCCAAGAGACGATGCCTTTCACAAAACCATTTGAAATGTCTCCAATATCGGATATACCACTCAACTGTATTATGCGGCCAAGTCTCAAAATAAGGATTTCTCTCAATGTTTTCTTCAAAGAAAGAATACTTCACCTGGTTTAGGTAAAGCACATACGACAGACATGTCTGATCTCTACCAGAATAGTTGACAACATGGTAATACCAGTCATCCATCAGTTTTTTTCCCAACTCACTATGGTGATTACGCAAGATAATTTTATTATCAGAGATTCCTGCATGCTCGGGCATTCCTGCCTTTTTGTAATCTTCAAACTGTTTCTTTAATAGTGCGGGATCGGCATTTCTACGCCTTAGACACCTCTTTATCTCCACAAATATGCAATCATTATGTGGATGACGGAAGTTCATCATAACCAGATCCTTTGATATGTATTTATGAAGGAATGCGCTGATATCACCTTTTATCATTATGGAACCATCAATATAGAGTGAATACTCATATTCCTTCAATACTGTATATGGATACAACAGTTTTATTTCCCTGTTTAATAAAGATGGGGACTCTCCATTCGTATCCACCTTAACAATCTTCCAAATCTTTGAACGAACCTTATCTGAATCAGTATAACAGATGAAATCTATTCCTTTTGGAACCACAACAGGATCTTTCAGCCAGTCATAGTTATTAAATATCGCCGTATAGACAACAAACCTGTTCATGTCAGATTTCCAACAACTGATAGTTTACCCACAGGATATCAGAAGCACTCTTAAAGAAGAAGAAGCTATTGAAAAGTATATATATAACAGCACATGCGAACTGCCATGATGACGACTTGAGATATTGGAGTGTATTAGGTATAATCAGAAATGTCATATTAGTAAAAAACATCGCCACACGACTCGTCAGTCCAAATCCGAATCCCATACCCGCCGAATAGACGATGACGGCAAGTATCATGACAATGGACAAGAGGCGGTTGATACCTTCTTCATAAAAATGTTCCTTCATCACAATTATCCTGAAAAGGAGAATGGCAGATAATAATGCAGGCATCTTCCAACTAGCTCCTTCATAATTATCAGCATTAATTATATAATAGGCATATTCTGGAACGACGTACTCCACAAACCATGGCAAAAGAGTATCGAAACCGGCAATCAACAACACTGTCAAAAACAGCAATAACAATAACAAATATCTCCAATTCTTTATCCCATATAGGAAATAAACTGGTAAGAAAATGACAGACGACATATGTACCGAAAAAGCGATACCACTGAGCAAGAGGAAAGGAATGACCTTCCTATTGATGATAAACGGAAAAGAAAACAGATAAATACTAATGGCCAAAAATGCCCTCAGAATAAATAGGGACTGAGGGAATGAATCTGTCATAAACACAAATACTGAAACCCATAATATTGGAGAATACTGCCTGACAGAGAAATAAACGGCATAGAGAATAAAAACGCTCGTCAGTATAAACAAGATCTGGTCAGAACTGAACAAGCTTGAAACAGCCTTGATAACTAATGCAAATCCTGTTTCCGTTTTCAAAGACTCATACCCCAAACCAATAACTCTTGTCCACGAAACATTATCTGATTCATAAAAAGCATCCACATAAAAAGGAATATCATCAAGTGTCAAAGGATTCTTAAAAGCATGAAAAATAAAAATCGCACCTAATGATAGGAGCAAATACACATTTAAACGCTCATCAGAAAGATATCGCAATGTCCGTTCTTTCACAGGCATGAAAGTATACTCCACTACATTGGTGAATGCTGTAATGGCGATAACGATTTCAATAATAAAAAGAAGATAAAAAAGATGCATGACTATCTTTCTGATAACATTTGGTTTGCTATCTTCTTAAATTTCAGCACACGATAGATAAACTCAACAAGATATGCTACCATGGAAATCATAACAAACGCCATGAGAGAATTCATATGATGAGTCATATAACAACAAATGAGTAATACCAAATAAAAGCCTGTAGTAATCAGAATACTATTTAAGACATATCTGTTATACCCGAATGCGACAAAAACATTAAAAGCGATCAGTACACTGACCGATAGCAACATTGGTGCCATTGTGAAGAGTCTGAGAGGTAGAAGATCAACTTCTTCATTCAAGAAGAACCGACCAATAAAAGGCAGGGTTATATTAACAACGACAACTAATATGAATGATATGAAGACAGATACCATGATAGTCTTTCTAACCTCTGGAATACTTCTGTCCTTTGCTGCACGGGGGAACATTGCAATCCGGAGAATCTCGGTGGGCTTTGATACCAACAAATTTATTTTCATACCCAAATCATAGATAACAACATTACCCATTCCAATAAGTCCACCCATTAACAAGATATTAAAGCGATCCTTGATTGCCGTTATCATATCAGAAGCAAAAATGGGCAAAGACTCCTTTATCAATGAGAATACTGCCCTGCTACTGACTTTCTTCAATCTCAAGCCCAATAGGCAAAAAACAATATACAAAGAGAAAAGGCCACCCAAAAGATAACCTATAGAATATAAAAGCGGCACCAGATAAAGATCTGATGAATCTTTAACCAATGCAAAAATCAACACGATGAAAAATGACTTAACCATCACCACGACGAAAGTGGCATACTTCATTTTCTCCAAACCTTGGAACAGGTATTGTGGAAATAATACGTCATAAATGGCCATGCCATAGGTAAGCGTGAATATCAGGCAGCTTTCACGATAGGTTGGTGTTAACAATACAATCAATAGAAAAACGGCTAAGCCTATCAGCCAGACGACTGCTCTTCCTACAAAAACAGAACTGAATATCTCAGACAATTTTTGTTTATCGTCTCTATAGATGGAGATATATTTGGCACAAACACTGTCTGAACCCCAGATTACAAACAAAGAGATATATGATACCAGCACCTGGGCCGTGATAAACACGCCATACATATCACGCCCGATGACTCTGACCAGATACGGATAGGTAATTAGAGGGGCTATCACATTGAATACTTGAAGAATCGTTATGTATGAAGTGTTCTGTACAAGTGTTCTGTTTCTTTCTGTATTGATCTTAAGCATCATACTTTTTCAAGTCCAACCAACCGCCTATGATATCATCCCATTCATCAGGTGTCACACTAAAGAAACCAGAAAGATGGAAGAAAGTCATTTCACCAAAGAATATGTGATTATTAATTAAATACATATCAACACGGACATGAGGAATTCCTTTTGAAAGCGTACGAGCAATTTCTTTCATTTCCTCAAGCTTATCAGGCATGGATGGTCTTACTTCTGCATGAGGATCTTTAAATTTAAAAGGAAGATAATTCCAGTCCATATCAAAAAAATCTGTTCTTGGGTCTGCAGACACGTCCTTTGAAATATACATCATTTTAGGTTCTCCATTAAAACAGAAGAACTTATAATCCGTCAAAGCATCACCATTCCCATCTTCCAAGTACTTTTCCGCGATTATCCTTGGCTGAATGTCCTTATAGGGCCATTCACGCTTATTCCAATAATAATTCTTTCTAAGCTCTCTATTGAAAAAAGAACGGGCTTTAACCTTGCTGAATGTACTCTTGTCTTTGCAGATCATAAACCCACCAGAATCATGAGTACACTTCAAGACAAACCGCTCTGGCAAATGATCAAAGTCAATCTCATCGAAAGAGTTCCATACACCTAACAGAGGGACGACTTTATCTACACCTATTTTTTTACTCACATAATCTTTAACCGCATATTTGTCTGTCAACTTCGTATATAGCGGATTCCTATCATGCAGTTTCAGCCAATTCAACTTTTCACTAAATGTATGGGGGGTCTTCAAATCTGGCCATTTCTTTAAATGCAGGTAATAGAAAATTTTGATGTACAACTCCGCCGGCCAAAGCCTGGCTGTCAGCACCATAAAGTAGATACCAGCCATCTCTGGCTCCTTCAGAATCTTACGAAGGTATTTCATCTTAGTTCATTTATTTATGGTTGAAAATGATAACAGGCGACGCAAGGCGCTGGCTCTCAGCCCACTCGTTCAGATGATAGATGGCAGTCTTGGGGGTCTTCCCGGAACGGCATACATAGCAGGTCATATCAGCCAGACCGTCAATCAGAATATCACCATATTGACCAACTGCTGATGTATCAAGCACGATGAGGTCGTAGTGTTCTTTCAGGATAGTCAGAACCTTCATCATATTTTTGTGTGCCAATAAATCGGCAGGATGAACAGAAGGAATCCTACCTGCTACAAGAATGTCTGGTACACCAGAAACGGAGGATTTCTTCACTAAGTCCATAACTTGATTGATATCACTCTCCCCATTTATTAATATGCTGCACAAACCCTTCTCTTCCTGGAGGTTAAAAGCACGCGCCACTGAAGGATTGCGGAAATCCATATCACATAACAAAACTTTCTTACCCATCTCGGCTAAGGATTCTGCAAGATGGATGGCCATATATGTCTTTCCATCACCTGTTGCATTTGAGGTGACAAGTACGGTCTTTTGCCCTTCTTCCATTTGATGCAGCAGACTTGACCTGCAATTGACGAATGCTTCTTTTGTCAGAGATCCTTCTGAAGGGATCTCACCGCAGACAGGCAGACTGGTCAATCCTTTCAAATCCTGACTATCACTGATGGTGCCTTTCAACCATCTACGAAGATGTAATGTGATAAATGGCAGCAATATGCCTATTACCAAAGCTAACAGTAAGACAATCTTCGTTCTAGGCTTAACTTTCCTGTCGTATTGAACCATGTCTATGAAACGACCTTTATCCACCGTATTAATCAAGTCCATGGCATTCTCCTCACGCTTCTGCAGCAATGACAGGAACACACCCTCCTTGATCTTACGTTGACGACCTATCTCCGTTAAGGCCCGTTCTTGTTCCGGCGCGTCAGCGACACGGCCCATATACTTATTATACTCCCGTTCCAGACTGCTACTGCGCAGACGAAGAGACTCTATGTCACGCTTCAGGGCATTCTTAATCACAGGTTGGAGCTCATCAAGCATCGCTGTGACGCGCATCACCTGAGGAGACTTTTCTGTAGCGCTCTTCAACAGAAGGTTCCGCTCTGTCACCAGACTATTATGACGGACGATGACTGTGACAACATCCCCGAGAGTGGCATTTGAAGAAGAGGCAGGAACAGCATCCGAAGAACTTACAGACGAAGAAACAAGACCACCAAGATTGACAGGTATGATTTCATAGACATTGGCAGGATCATCCACATACTCCTTCATATAATTCAGAAGTTGCAATTGAATGCCAAGTCCTACAATCTGCGACTCATAGCTACTTTTCTTCTTCATCACCTCTTCAGCGTCCACCCTCACATCGGTCACCTGATAACGTTTCTTATAACTTTCCAAATTCTCGTCGGTTAGTCCAAGATCCTTATCTACCATAGTCAGACGCTCTTTGACAAACTGATCATACTTGCTGACTTCTTTATGCTTCTCTTCCGTGGAGAATGTATTATACTCATCTACCAAGCTATTAATGTAATCATATCCCCGTAAGATACTCTCGTCCTTCATCGACAACAGGACTGTACTCGTCGCTTTCTTAGAGGCAGTGCTGATAGCAATCCTCTTGGAGAATTGCTGGGCAGCAAGGGTCGGTGGAATGACAGACACATTCAGCTGATAGTCTTCCCGATAAGGTTTCATCTGTTCAGATGTCAGATCTTTATTCTCTGTAAGCACCAGATTGCCGATACTGGTTTTAACTGTAAATGGGAACTGAGAAAAATGTTGCTCAGATAGTTCTGTTTTGTTCTTACCAGAATACACGATTCCCTCTACGCGGAAACCTTCGTCTGACTTATAGATTGAAAGACTGATACGATGTGCAGTCATTGGCAGGTCGTCATCCATCAGCTGAATCATCTCAGGACTGACGGACACATTGATAGGTTGATTCTTATACACCAATCGGTCCTTTAAGAATTTATGAATGCGATATTCAGTATGAAGTCCGAGTTGATTAACAACGTTTCTGGCTAATAATTTGGAACCCAGGATCTCCTTCTCATTCTCGACACCATTCGCACCACCGAGGCTACTTCCAAGACCTAAAGGAAGTTGGTTTGATAACAAAAGGGCGGCACTGGAAGAACTCGAGTTACTCTTCTTCTCCGTCACTAAGATTTTACCTGTCACACTATATGCCGGACGGGCAAAGTAAATATATAAAAGACCGCATAACAGGCATAGAACAACCGATAATGCAAACCATCTCCTATTTGACTTAAAATCCATCCAGATCTGGTGGACATCATATATTTTTTGTTTCTTCATACAAGTTTTATTTCAAAATACTGACAAGCAGTGTAGCCACTGACACTAAGATACTTGTAGCCGACAACCAAAGTGTTGTCATACTACCAATGGTGGAGTTTTGCGCCTTGATTTTGTTCGGCTCCACATAGAGAATGTCGTTCTGCTGCAGATAGTAGTAAGGCGAACTAACGATATTGGCATCGTTCAGATTCAGAGTATGGTAGCTCTTGGTTCCGTCACTTTCCTCTCTGATGAGGGTCACATTGTTTCGGACACCATAGATAGTCAGATCTCCAGCCTTTGCCAGTGCTTCGAGAACATTTATTTTCTCACGCTCTATTTGGAACGTTCCAGGCTGATCCACCTCTCCCAACACAGAGACAGAAAAACTCGACATCCGCACGTTCACAACTGGTTTTTCTAATTCCTTCAGATAGGGACTGATCTTCTCGGTAATCAGCTTTTCCGCCTCTGTTTTTGTCAGCCCACCTATTTTCAACTGTCCGACGATGGGGAAATTGATCATTCCATCATTATCCACAAGATAGGTCTGTAGCTGGGTCTGAGAGGTCGGCGTCACCAGGTTAAATTGTCTGGCTGCCTCAGGCGTCGTAGTACTGACAGTGATGGTCAACACGTCTTTCGGCATAATACGGGCATCTGCGAGATAACCTTGTACAGTCTTTTCTATCGCTTCGCGATTTTGGAAGTAAGTCACATTCTTGGGTGAGGCGCATGATGTCAGCAGACAAACTGACGCAAATACCAAGAACAATAGGATATGGTTCTTTTTCATAAATGATGATAATTTGTTTGCGAGTGAAGACAAAAGAGAGGGTCACCCTGTTTCTGCAGAGTGGCTGACATATACAGTTCAATGTCCTTTACCCTCATAATGCACTGATTCCCAGCCACATTACGCATTCCAAACATTGATATGGCATATAATTGGGTGCAAAGATACGTAAAAAATAGCGAAAAACAAAGAAAAAGCCTCCTAATTATTCTTTCTTTGAAAGAAAAGCATTACCTTTGCCCTCGAAATGGAAAGTAACGACATCATCAGATGGTACCCGATGCGGGTCACTTACCACCGCGAACTGAAGATCAAGGAACAGTTGGATCTCATGGGCATTGAGAATTTTGTGCCCATGCACTACGACCTGACAAACTCGTCTGAAGGTCCACGTAAGACGCTTGTTCCTGCCATCCACAATCTCATCTTTGTCCACGCTTCTCAAGAGGTCTTGACACATCTGAAAATGCATCGGAAAGAATTTGACCCTATGAGATATATAACGAAGACCTCATCCGATGGACATAAAAACTTGCTTTACGTTCCTGACCGTCAGATGGAGGACTTCATAAGGATAGCATCTGCGCAAGATGACCATATCATTTTTCTTGACACAAGAGACTCCACAAACATGGGTCGCCGGGTCCGCATCACCGCAGGTCGCTTCAAGGGAGTCGAAGGGGTCATCAAACGCATCAAGAAGAACAAATACTTCCTGATCCAGATCGACGGCGTGGCTGCCGTTGCCATCACCTACGTCCCCTCCGACTGCCTAGAACCCGTATAAAAACACTAAAGACTTATGGTTTAACCATATTGATAAGGAGTACAAGGTCTGCGGCATCCACCTTATCATCACCGTTCAAGTCGGCATTCTTGAAGTTAAAGCCTTCAAAGTCTCCCTCCATGATATATTTTACAACGGCATCAATGTCTGCAGCTTCTACCTTACCATTGCCGTCAGCATCACCAGAGATAGGTGTATCTTCCGGTTCTTCTGGATCTACCGGCTCTTCCTTCAAAATAAAAGACGTTTCAGCAGGGATTAACTCCACACCCATGTTTTCCGAGTAATACCAGATAGAATAGAAATACTTACCGTCAAGGTCAAGATCCTTAACCTCGAAGTTGACTTCCTTCGTTTCTCCTGGCAGAATAGTGGTCATCACGGACTTTGTTTTATCGTACGAATAACCATAGCTTCCTGTCTTAGGATCTTCCCATGTTATCTTACACAACAGCAGTTCTATGCCATTCTCATACGTATTCGAGCCATCATTCTTAACAACAGCATTAACCTTCAACGTCGTACCAGTCAGTACATTATTCACAAGACCAGGCGTCGTTGCCATAGCCGACAACAATTGCGGCTTAGCCGCTTCCACCGTAACTTGTTCAGACCAGACCTCGTTCGAAGCATAATAATCAGTTGATATCTTAAGAGTCATTGTGCCCACCTGAGCAGGTGTCAAATGCAACTTGACGTTTCCGGTCTGCCCAGCCTCCACAGAACCGCAAACGACAGTTTTCTGACTTCCCAACGAGAGGTACACCAATTCCTGATAGGAGTCGCCATTGTTCGTCAGGTTCACTGTCACTTCTACAGGCTTTCCATACTCTAACGATGTTGGGTAGAAACTGACACTATTGACAGTAATCTTTGATGTATATTCATCTGGTTCAGACTTTCTCAGTGTCAGGTTATTGCCAGATACGACGGCCTCTATAAAGGTAATCGTCGGTGACCGATAATAATCATACGGAGTCTTGCATACACGGGTGTTTGGGCGGAACTTCACGCATTGTTCGCCACCGATCTGCGGATTGCGGGGATTGATAGACTTCTGAGCAAAAGGCATCGTGTCGGCATACTGGCCGACAAGCCAGCGCAGACACTGCTCCTTCAGCGGACAGCTCTCGATGAAACACACTAAATAGTTATGGGTCTTCTCGCGGAAGACCTCTTCCTGCGACGGCGTCACCTGTTGTTGATGATCTTTCTTCGTATTCATATGTGATAATGTTTCTGATTTCTGATGCAAAGTTACATAATTTTTGTGATACCACAAAATATTCTGATAGAATAATTTCGACCTGTACGGTTGAAAGTACCAATCAGCTTGCCATCCGATAGCTTATTTTCCGTTCAGTCATCCATCCTTCCATTTCTCCGTTAATCATGGTTGTGGTAATAATGGCAAGTGCTCCACTTCCTTTTCTTGACCACGACATGCCATTATGCTTCTGCCGTGCGGCTACAACCAAGTCATTTGCTTTTTCCACACGGTTACTTGAGATACGCAGCCCCAGCTCATGACGCAGTGCATAGCATGTCATGTTTGGTGACTTGCGGCGTATATATCCCTTGAGTTCTTCTATCTTCGTGGGATTCTTGATATGAGAGTTCTTTAACGAGTCCAGATACTTGATGGCGTTTTCGTGTCTTCCTGTCCAAAGTATGGATGTCAGCCCTTCCTTTATCTGCTGCTTCTCGGCTTTTGAGCCTTTTATCCCCATACTGAGGAACTCGTTGCATTTCTTTTCCAGATGAAGCCAGTCGAGAATGACGGTATGCTGCCTGAATCCGAAGAACTTCCCGATGTAATCACGGATACAGGTCGCTCCATCGGAAAAGAAGACAAGGCGATGGTCTTCCATCAGTTTGTTCTCAAGAAGCAACGCGACAAGCAGCTTGAAGGCCTTGTCCATGCCTATTGCCGTTAAGGTATATTGCTTGTCTTCCGCCTGAACATGTATGACCGTATTCTCTATGAATGACCTGTTCTTCTTGCATTTCCCCTTCCGCTCAGGCTTTTGGAATCTTACGCCGATGTCATCCACGCTGACATAGCAGCACTTCTGAGTACCGTCTTCCATGCCCGATGTTGAATCGTCATATTTCAGCTTCTCCATACGGCCCCTTCCCCGATTGTATTCCGTGATAAGGCGACGAGCCTGCTTTTCCCCTATGACTGCCGGCAACTCCGGGGTCATAATCGGCAATGGCAGGGATGCTTCCTGTGCAATGATACCGCTTTGCTTGTCTACATTGTATGAATTAAGTATTTCCTCTGCTTTGGACATGTAGCCGTCAGAGAGTGATTCTCCATACGATTCCACCCAGTCTTCCAGGGTGGAGGTCTTGACGCTATTGCATTCATCGCGATGAAGGACGCGATTCAGCATGGCTGCCGCATCACGATAGCTGAGCTTGCTCACAAGCCGCAGATTCAGTTCGCAGAAAGACCTGCTGCGAAGCCGCTGTTTAGGTTTCAGACCTCTGACGGACTTTTTGCCCAGAACGGCCGAGAAAACGCCTATCTCGCAATCTATGCTTTTTGTAATTTTGTCCGTTTCCTCAAAATCAGGCCCCCTTTTTAGCCTGCTCTAACCAGGCCTGAGTGATTTCCTCGCAGATCCCGTTTCGCGCCTTCAACGCATGCCGTTCATAATCGTCAAAGGTGGACAAGAACTCATCGAGGTTCTCCAGATTCAGATCCTCTGGAATATCCTCTTCAACACGTTTTGTTATCTCCCGACCATCAGAGGTCGTTATCTTGGCATAAAATTCTAATTTTGACTTTCCCATGTTCGTAATGCGTGATTTATAGTAATAACGAAAGACAGAAGGAAATATTACGATGGCCATCAATTTTCAACCGTACAGGTCGAATAATTTTCCAATTTTATATCTAAACGTCACCATATTATATAACTTATTGTATTTCAATAAAATAATCAGTGACGATATTCATAAAATAACGTCACAATAACGTCACTATTACTATGTTCTGGTAATAATATTACACAAAAATCGAGAAAAAATTACATTAAATTGCTGAAAATTAGGCAGTTTGATAATAACATAAATGGTTTGGACTATCAGTTTTGATTGTGAAAACTTATAGTTTAGATTATGTAAACTGACAGTTTGGACTGTGCAAACTATCATGAACTCCTATCCTTAATAAGACTCATAAGGGTCAAAAATCATAGAATACCCTCCATAAGTGACGTAATAGTGACGTTTTATAACACTAAACGTCACTACTTAACTATCTGAACATCAGAAAGAAAGATGCAAAAGTGACGTTATGTACTAATTTAAAATAAAAAATCTCTGAGAATTTTACTTGCACATTTCAGATATTTTTCGTACCTTTGCAGCAGATTAAAACTATAGGATTATGGCACCAAGAATCACGCTTATCAAGAGCTATCGTAACAAGGAAACCCTGCGGCTTCTGGAGCTTCGGGAAGTGGCAGAACTCATCAGTCAGGGCGAGTACGACGATCAGGTCAGCACGTTCCGCAGGGACCTGCCGACGATGCGGTATGCCCACGTCAGTAACAACGGTACGCTGGAGGGCTACGAGAACTGGCCGAAGGACCTGCCGAGGATCTGTTTCGCGCTGGAACAGGAGAACAGGAACCACGAGTTAGTGACGCGGGGATACACAGGGCTCGTATTATTAGAGGTGAACAACCTGACCAGTTATGACGAGGCCGAGGCTGTGCGTCGCGGAGCCGGAGAGATGCCCCAGACGCTGATGGCGTTCGTGGGGGCAGACGGAATGTCGGTGAAGATCGTATGCAGGGGAGAGTTGTTAGAGACGGTTCAGGAAAAGGCGGTACAGGTTGAGGCGGTTCAGACCACCCCGCCCTACGGGCAACCCCTCCTGACTCAGGAGGGGAAGAGATTACCACATTCCGCGGATGTTCCCCTCCTGAGTAGGAGGGGGCAGGGGTGGTCTGATCCGCAGCAGAACTATTCTCCTTCCTCATTCCTCCTTCCTCCTTCCTCGGAACTCATCCCTCTCTTCCACGAGAATCTTTACGAGCGGGCAAGGCTGATTTATAACGGACAGCTGGGTGTCACCATCGAGAAGCTGGAGCCGCTGACACAGCGCATCTGCTACATGAGTTCAGACCCGAAATTAGTTTATA
>JAEEGH010010883.1_pt1 | contig 20759 bp, 20 predicted proteins | sample 9134181 | NCBI WGS metagenome assembly JAEEGH01 (sample SAMN16246544, study PRJNA631951) | gut metagenome | biome: gut microbiome; feature: rumen; material: DP-attached | host: Bos | place: Iran: Karaj | collected 2018-10
TTGCCACTCTTTCGAGTGAACTCGAGTAGGTCGTGTTCCTACCAGCTATCCAACAGGACCGTCAAGAAGGTTGATGGGCCCCGCCGCGAATGCACGTACGGACCGAATGGTCTATGTCGACTGTCGCGAGGATTATCGAATTACGATTGCAATATAAGTAATTGCGTACTCTCAGTCAAGGGGCACGCTGCTAGTTTCAAACCACCAGAGTTTCATCTTCTTCAAGAAATCCGCATCCAGCGGCCAGCCTGAAGCGTCCGGGATTACGGAATCCACGGCGCAATAGGGGCACAAAGCCGTCCGGCGACGAATCGCCAATTTAATCGAGCCCCGCTCCACGGTTTGCCTGCTGAGCGTCACGGATAGGGAGTTCCTGGAAATCTACAGCCATTTCGGCAGCACTAGGGCTCCGAAAAAATGGCCCAAAAGTCAAGATTCAATCCAATTCTTCTGATTTTTTCAGCGTCCAACCGCTTGCGAACTCGCATAAAATAAGGTATATTCAGAAAGAAGGTCTTATAGGGGCTCTTTATGAGTCGAGGTAAAACACAAAGGGAGGAGAATTGTGTAAATTGATGTTGTGCGGCCGTCGCCGCCTTTCCCCTGGAGGAACCTATGATCACCGCAGAACAGGCAATTGAAATTTTCAAGAAAGATTTTAAGGGCTACAAAGGGCAAAAAATAGAAAAAATACTAAAAGTGGAAGGCTTTGGTTACCAGTTTATAACAAACCCAGGATTTTACACTGGCCCTTTGGTGGTCGATTTCAACGGGACCTTCAAAATCATGGATGTCAATATTTTTGATTCCAAAGACCCATTCGTGGCTGCGAAATCAGAAGTTATTTTTGGATAATTTTTGACAAGTTCCTATAATTCGCTTTCAAGTTGTCTACACGGAAGAAAAAATTGCCCTCTCCGACAGGGGTGAACCTTCTGAATCTTATAGGGGCTCTTTATGAGCTGAGGTAAAACTATACCTTTGAAAAAGTGGTATATTGTCCTAAAAGGGGTTTATCATGTTTAGTCAAGTCCTATAGGGATTCTTTAAAAGCCGAGGTAAGCAATGATAATCGCGATCAACAAAGATGAACCGTGGTGGGAAAAGACGCTCGCTTTCGCGAATGATTGCCCATGGCTGCCGGGGCGTCGTTTAGCCGAGCGAATGTCAAAGAACGATTTCCTAGACTGGGAAAAAGTTTTCGTTGCTATACACGGTGAAGATGTTGTCGGCTTTTGCGTTCTCGAGGAGAACGGGAACATTCCTGCGAAATTCAATTGCAGCCCCTTTATTAACCTCGTTTACGTTAGCGAAAAATTCCGGGGAGAGCGGCTATCCAAAAGCTTAATTGACGCAGCGCTTGATTACGCCCAAAGGCTCGGCTACAAAAAAGTTTATCTCAAAAGCGAGCACCACGGCCTATACGAAAAATACGGGTTCAAGAAGATTACTGATTTCGAACCAACGGTCGGGCTTGCGAACCAACTGTTTGAAATCAAAATTTCAATTTAACATTAGCTTTTAAGCATTCCTTTGCGGCAAAAAAATTTTTGACTTTCCGCCCTTTTTAACCTATATTAAATGTATGAAATACGTAAAAATGGTTTTGAGGGTTCTGCTGGGCATTTTTATGACCTATGCAGGTGTCAGTCACTTGACCATCGCCAGGCAGGAATTCCTGGCGCAGGTTCCGTCGTGGTTTCCGCAGAATCCGGGATTCCTGGATTTCGTGGTATTGGCCTCGGGGGTTGTCGAGATCGCTCTCGGCCTCGGCATGATATTCTTGTACAAGTACAAGGGAACGGTGGGGGTGCTCCTCGCGCTGTTCTACGTCGCCATTTTCCCAGGCAACATCAGCCAGTACGTGAACGGCATCAACGCATTCGGACTTGACACTGACCAGGCTCGTTTTATCCGCCTATTCTTCCAGCCTGTGCTGATTGCCTGGGCGCTCTGGTCCACTGACGGCGTGCAGAAGCTCAAGGAATGGCGAAATCGCTATTGCAACAAGCGCAAAGAAAGCAAGTAAGCGAGTTCATTAAAAGTCAATTTTTCACAACCGGGTACCTATAAATCCACGCCAAACCACGTTTTTATAGGTACCCCAAACCCACAGCGCAAGAATTGCGCAAAAGTCCTAAAAAGCCGGAATCTCCGTAAAAAAAAACGCCCATCCCTAAAAATGCGCCTGTAGTCACAAATGTCCACAGGCGTTTATTTAATTTTTGCCAAACTATATTTTGAGTATATATTTACAGGAAAGCCGTTCCGCAGGGACCATTTAAAAGGCGTTGTTTATGGGATATTCAAATTTTTTCACAGTGGCTGCATTCGGTACGCTATTTGCTGTCTCCCCCACATTGGCCATCGACATTACCGTTGATGCGAACGCAGGCATCAAAAAAATTTCGCCTTACCTGTACGGGAGAAACATCGATAAAATCAGCGATGGCGACGCTGAGGTGACCGAAGAAGAGTCAGCCTTCATCAACCAGATGCTCGAAGCAGGCATCCACATGTTGCGAGCGAACAACGGCAACAACGCCACGCGCTACAATTGGCGTCACAAAATGACAGTTCACCCCGACTGGTATAACAACGTGTACTCGCACGATTGGGCGATTACCGCACAAAAGGTGCTTGACAAGATGCCGGGTGTTGACGCTATGTATGCTTTCCAGCTCACAGGCTATGCAGCTAGCAGCACTGACTACAACTTTCCCGACTGGAACTGGAAACAAGAACACGGCACGTACGCAACGCAAACGTTCGACCTTGCAGGCGGCGGCGAAGTTTCAGAAGACGGCAAGACGCTCATCAAAGCGGGCGACGCCTCACTCTACAATATGGAATGGCCGGCCGATTCTACGGTAGCGATTATCCCGCATTGGAAAGACGAACTCAAGTTTGATATGAGCCGTTTCAAGTATTGGAGCATGGACAACGAGATGGAAATTTGGCGCGGTACACATTCCGACCTGGATTTGCCCGTCACGGGAGACTTTCTTGTTGAGCGTTACATTGACGTTGCCAAGAAGGCTCGTGCCGCTTGGGGCGACATTAAGCTTACCGGTCCTGTTGCAGCAAACGAATGGCAATGGTGTTCCGTATCTTCGTACAACAAGGAAGACCGCCCTAAAGGCGAAGACCGCAACTACTGTTGGCTAGAATACTTTATCATGAAAGTTGCCGAAGAACAGAAAAAATCTGGTGTTCGCCTACTCGATGTTTTCGACATTCACTGGTACCCGACAGAAAAGGATTACGAATCACGCGTGAACTGGCATCGAGTCATGTTTGATACAACCTATAACTATCCAGGCGCAAACGGCATAAAGATGGTCGGTGGCAACTGGGACAATAAAATTACCAAGGAATACATATTCGTGCGCATCAACCTGTGGCTCGAAAAATACTTCGGCAAGGATCACGGCATCACACTCGGCATTACCGAAACAAGCATCATCGACAACGATCCCATGGTGACGGCACTCATTTACGCGTCATTCCTTGGCACCATGCAAGATAACGGTGTGGAGATTTTCACCCCGTGGACCTGGGGCGACGGCATGTACGAAACAGTTCACCTTTTCAGTCGCTACGGCCATCCAAACCGAGTGCAATCTACATCAAGTAATGATTCGCTGGTATCCGCCTACAGTTCTATCAGCAACAAGGGCGATTCGCTCACAGTGATTTTTGTAAACCGAGCCGAAAAAGACGCACAAGATATAGACCTCAATCTTGCGAACTTTGCCTCCGACGGAACAGTTAAAACGCTCACCTTGCAGAATCTCAAGGGCGAGACATTCGTTTCGCACACAAGCAACGCCTTGAAAGAAAATGCAGTAGAAGCAAAAACGCAAGGCGAAACAACCCCTGCGACGGGCTACAGCATAAACAGATTCAAGATGACGCTCCCTGCAAAATCCATCACCGCGGTGCTACTCACTACGACTACGCCAAAACAAATCGACGCCATAGCCCCCACGAGAAGCGCACTCACAGGGAACCTGCTGCACCATGAAAACGGCAACTGGTTTATCGACAACGGTTCAGGGAAAGTGCGCCGTATAAACGTGTTCAACAGTCTCGGGCAAAGCGTACTGCGAATGCACGCCATCGCCCGCGGAAACTTCCGCATTGCAAGCGAAGTGCTCAGCAAAGGCAATTTCATTGTGCGCATAAAAACTGCAAGCGGAACGCAAATGCAAAAAATAACAGTGAAGTAGAATTTATCTATAGCAACAACTAAAGAAAGCCTATCATACCAGAACGCTAATCAATCAAGTCGTTCTGGAATCTCGACAGGTGTTCGAACGGCAAGATTTGGCGACCTCTAAACAGTCCGCAGCCATCGTTAATCAATTGATTGTTGATGGCCTTGAACATGTTCACATCCAATTTCGATAGCTCAAGTTCCTGCAATTTTGTCAGGCGCTCATAAGCATCATCAAAGTAAACGCATTCGCCGCTTGGAATTTGGTCATGTTTGGAACGACGCGTTTCTTGCGTTTTTTCATAACCAAAGTGGTTTGCATCACCAATTTCAGCAAAGTCGTCCATATCCTTTGTTCTAAGTTGCACTTCCGTATAGCAACGAGCAAGATTGTCATACATCGTTATGTGCAACGATTGGTACCCGGAGCTTCGCGGAGTCGCCACCGAGTCATGGTAATATGGCTGAACAGCATCTTTTAGCAAGTCGCAATGACCGCCATCCTTATGTCTTGAAATTTCTGGAGTAAAACCTCGTTCCTCCAAAAATTCCGGCATCACATTCGCAATTTCGTAGAGGTATTTCCGTTCTACTTCAGCGCGATCTTCGCCCTTCTTGATGTGGCAAGCAGGCATCGAAATAACGATTCGATAAGCAATCAAATCGCGAAAATTCAGCGTACTTTTTATTTCGGCTTCAGACGGGAATACTCCATTTTTCTTGTAATAGTTATAAACAAATTCAAGGATATAGCCATTGAATTTTTCTTCGGCGCGAATCAATGACTTGATGCGTCCTTTGAACGTAAACGCCAAGAAGGGATATTCCCTCGTCATGTACTTGTAGAACTCTTTGATTCTTTGAGACTGAGAGGTCAAGAAGTCGTTATGCTCCAAAAGCTCTATTATCTGTATCAGAAAATTCGAATGAGCAAGATCGATACTATTATGCGTTTCCTTCGCACTGTTTCTGAGGTCATTTGAATATTGGTGCAAAATTTTCAACACTGTGTTTCCAGAAAACAGATAGTCATTCAAAGAAATCATTTTTACTCCCGAAGCCATTTTTTGAACGGCTTTCAGGAAGTAATATAACAAAAGCTCTTGCGAATTCGCACGAAATAAGGTAAATTGCAAAACAAATATTTTTTTGCAATTCAAAAATATTACGTACGATGTAAAAGAGGTTTCACGAATTGTAACAAGTTTCAAAAACTTGAAAAAAAATTCAATCTTGAATATTTGGGATAATATTTATGGAAAACAGAGAACTTAAAATTCATGGCATTTACAGGCACTTTAAAAGCCGCTACTACATTGTTGAGGGAGTAGCGAAACATTCCGAAACAGACGAAGAATACGTCATCTACCGCGCCCTTTACGGTGACAATACGGTTTGGCTCCGCGAGAAATCCATGTTCTTAAGCGAAGTCGATCACGAAAAATATCCGGACGTTAAGCAGAAATACCGTTTTGAAGAAGTTGAATTAGGATAAACTATTTATTTTTTAACAAACCTTACAATATCTGTTGAACCCGCAGGCGATTTCACAACAATTCCGTAAACGCCAGGCGGCAACGAAGACAAGTCAAGATCCTTGCGGAAATATCCATGAACTTTGTGAGATCCATTCACGGACATAATTGTATAGCGGAACGAGTCCATACCTCCGCGAACAAGCAAACGATTTCCGCAAATTTCCACTCCATACGATTTTGAAAAATACGGTAAGGCAACAACATCCGAATCTCTATTCAACGAATCCGGTACATCTAGAGCTTTCGCAACTTTAGCCTCGCGAGCATCATCAAAGAACTTGACCATTTTATCGAGATTCGCCTCGACATACATTTCATTTCCTCCATGGGAACCGCCCTGCACAGAAACAAGTTCCGCCACGACATTATGCGCCTTGAGGGAATCGTAAAGTTCCTGACTCTGTTCCTTGTTCACAATTTGGTCGGACGTCCCATGAAAAAGGATTATAGGCGGATCATCGTCACTTGCGTAATACGGTGAACTCGCCACCATCCACTTGTCTTTATTACCCTCACGTTCCGCACCGATAAAAGCACCCTCGTATGTTCCCGAACCCATGAAATTATTAATCGGATTCATTGTATAAATATCTGTTGGCGGAGACCACAGCGTTGCAGCATCAATGCAGCTACTGAACGAAGTAAATTCACCGAGCGAGCCCACTAAATCTACAGTCACAGACCCAGACTTGCTTTCTTTCAAGCCACAGGTTGTTGCGACCAAACTAGAAAGGTGGCCACCCGACGAGAACCCAGACATGGCAATAAAATTCGTATCAATTTTATACTTTGAAGCGTTGCCACGCATAAAACGCACAACAGCTTTGAGGTCATGAAGTTGCGCCGGATAAATTGCATCGCTCGCGGAACGGTGATTCGGAGTAACCACAGCATAGCCAGCCTTAAGAAGCGCCGCACAGATTGTATTTAAATCCGCAGAACCCTTGGAATTGTTCTGGCTCCAGGCACTACCGTATGTATGGATTACAACCGGATAAGAATCCATGCTCTCCTTGGGCAAGTAAATATCCAGCGTATGATAGACTTTGCCATCGCCCACATAATTTACATCGGCAAACTTTTCAGAGTACTCCATCTTACTGTTGCCAGATTGCGGACCGCCAAATCCACCACCTCCGAATCCACCGCCGCCCCACTGAGCGAACGCAGAAACAATAGCGGTAAAGTAAACCGCTATAGGCCATTTTTTCATATACACTCCAATCAACATCGGTCCTAACACACGGACCCCATCCAATTAAAATTTATACACAAAATAGACAAACAAGCAATTAGGGCAAATATTTCCATTGTTTTATTTTACAACTAACGATTGAATGTATTTTCATTACTTATATTATACGTTATGAACAAGAAAACACTTATAACTTCGCTTATTATTATCGTCGGGATTCTCATGATTACATTCTTCGTGAGAGACTGGCTTGTATTTTACAACTGCGGTGCCGTCGAGCAGTGTCTCGTTGAAAGCAGCAACTACCAGAACATCGCTAAGTTCGCCGTTACCGCAATCATGACGATTGTCGTATTTTTCATTGGCGGGAATTGCCTTTGCAAGCGCGACCGCAACTTTTTGCAGGCGGGTTTCGCTATGGCTTTGTGCGCGGATTTCTGTTTGAAAATCATGCACAATTATGCACACGTTCTGGAGCACCGCAGCGATTACACGTTGCTTGGCATTTGCTTCTTTATGGTCGTGCAGGCACTTTTCATTTACCGTCACACACGCACAAGCGATACGGACAAGAGCTCTCCGTGGATTTTGATTATTCCGTTTACAGTCATGTTTATTGCAAACGCGCTACACCTGTTCCGCATTTTCGAAGGACCGACCGTCCCGATTATCGCGACTTACGCTTCATTCCTCATTTGCTCACTCGTTGTCGCCTGCAAGGTTCCTAGCAAAGGATATTTCCCCGCTAAAAACGCACGCAACATCAAACGCGGCATGATTCTGTTTTTCTGCTGCGATGTTTGCGTAGGCATTTCGCTTGCAACCGGCGATGACCACAGCGTTCAAGAAATTGTAGCGACTGTCGCCAACAACTTTGTATGGTATTTCTATACGCCGGCATTGATTTTGCTCGGGCTCAGCGGATACAAGAGAAAAGAGTAATTTATTTTATTATTCGGCCCTTGAAATCGTAGGCACGAGGCTCAAGCTTCGTGCCATTATTGTTAGGCACGTTCCCGTTACGATCGCCGAACTGTACGTAAAGCATCCCATTCTTACGGAAAACTTTGGCGCCATAAGCAGGGGCAATCGTCCGCGCGGTCTCGCGGATTCCAACAGACGGATCCTTCGTCGGGATTTCATCACCAGACTTGAGCAAGCGCCACATCTGGTTCCATTCCCAGTCATCAGCCCAACTTTGCACCACGCGTTCGCCATCCGTCGTTGCACGCAGATACATATTGCTGTGTTGCATTTTCATGCGCACCACGGAGCCCTCATAGCCGGATTGCTTTTCCATAACCACCTTTTGATGCCCGCCGCCGTTCCACTTGTATAGCCCCATCGTCACACCCGCATCGGTTGACTCATTCGGCGTATCTAGCGAGATATCGCCAAAATTGATGCGGTAAGTCGTCGAAGAAAGCGGAGTGATCGTTGCAATCGCATTATCGCCGCTGCAGTCGCCAAGAGCAAGCTTGTCCTCGGCAGTTTGCGTCATGCATGTACCAAAATTCATCGACATAATGCGCACGGTATCGGGCTTTGCTGGTTTCGCCTGCCATACACGCACCCAGTCCGCTTCGAAATACGCAGGCTTGTCCGACGTGATTTCAATATCGTCGCCCGCCCAGCCGCCAATCGCCAAATTCACGATAATGTACTGCGCCGAAAGCTGCTTGATTTCAGTCGGGCGGTTGTAACTTGCAAACTTTTTGTCGTCAAAATAAAAGCTAAGCGTTGACTCGTCCCATTCCACCGCATACGTGTGGAAATCCGCCGAGCGGTCCACATTGTCGTCCTTATGGCCGCCAAAAGAGGCTTCGTGGTCCCATGCCGAACCATGGCTGTTGTACCAGCTCGGGTCGGTGTAATGCAAATAGTAATGGTGTTGCTTGCGTGATGCTGGGATTTCCAAGATGTCAATTTCTGGAGGCCAGCCGTCTTGCAACGTCCAAAACGCAGGCCAAGTTCCCTTTTGCCATGGAGCCTTGAAACGGCCTTCAATATATCCGTACTTGACTTCGAAATGGCCTTTGGTGTCAATTGCGCCCGAAGTGTAATCGACAGGGATTTCCTTGTTGTTGAATTTGGCCTTTCGTCCTTTGGCATCAGGATGCGTTTTCTTTTCTCCCTTGAGCTTGAGCGTTCCATCGGAGACAATCACGTTTTCTTTGGCGCAGTAGGCGCGATGGTTATGCGTCGGGCCCCAGTTGTACGTCGAATTCCACTTTTTCGTGTCAAGCGAAGTGCCGTCAAAGTTATCTTCAAAAACGAGATCCCAGCCGCTAAAGTTAGACGGCGGGGCAGCAAAAGCGATAGAGGCGAGCGCAACGAAGCCCGCAATGACGTGATTTTTCTTCATATCCAATTCCAATCCTCACCCACGACCTCTGCAAAAATAGCCCACACCAAAAACAAAAATGCCGCAGGTCTTATAAATATACCTACAGCACTTCGATAAGCCTAGTTAAAAGTTGTAAAAAAGCCCCGAATCTACGATTTTTGAGCTTTACTTAGCGTTCATCACGTGTCTGCGCCATTTTCCGCTCTTCCAGCGACGCCAGAAAATCAGCGGAGCCGTGCTATAAACGGCAACTACCACAATCCAAGCGTAATGGGCCGGCAGATGGAAGACGTAAGCCACGATGTACAAGGCAATCGCCACGAACCAGTTCATGATACCGCAAGCAAACATCACCCAGACCGTATCGCCCGCACCGCGAAGCGCACCCGCATAAATCACGAGCAAGACTTCGACAAAGATGTAGAACGTCGCAATCCGAAGCATGAACATGCTCATTGGGCGAGCCGCATTAAAAATCGCAAGCGCACTATCCGTAGCTCCAGCGACATCCGGCTTAAAGATATCCGTCAGTACACCCGGCAAGAAGATAAAGAAAATACCCAAAACCAAAGAATAGCCCCAGCCAAGCTTAAGTCCGGAGTAAGTTGAACGCGTTGCCGCAGCGGCATTCTTGGCGCCCACATAGCGCCCCACCAAACTCGTCGACGCGACCTCCAACCCCATCAGCGGCACATACGCCACCAAGTCCCAGTTGAACATGATCGAAGAAGCGGTCGCCGCCTCAGGCCCAAGCGCATGGAACATCAAAATCAACGACTGGAACGCTGCCATGTTCAAGAACATCTCGACGCCAGACGGGATTCCCTTTTGCAAAAGTTCGCGAGTCAACGGCCAGCTAAACGCGAACGCAAAACGCGTGCGGAACCGACGATGGCAACTATTGCTAAAGAACTTCGCAAACAGAATCACCGTAGAAACCACATTGCCAATAAGCGTGCCATAAGCAGCGCCCGCAACGCCCATCGCAGGAATCGGACCGTAGCCGTAAATCAATACAAAGTTGCAGGCCACGTTCACAATCATGCCAGCGAAAGCAGCCTTCATCACGACCTTGGTTTCGCCAATACCGCTAAAGAAACACGGAGCCGCGTTACGCAACAAGTTGATCACGCCACCGAACATCAAGATGTTGAAATACGTCTTCTGGTATTCGAGCTGATCCGCCGGCAAATGCTCCAGTCCAAACGCAAAATGCCCCAGTGGAATCGTGAGGTACAAAAGCGGCACTGAAATCAGCGACAGGTACACCGACTGCATGAACACGCGGGCGCAATCCCAGCGTTTTTTACCACCCAAGCGCTGAGCCACCATTGCCGTCGTATAGCTAATCGCGCCCGTAAAAAACATCGTGAGTGCAAGCTGCACCGCACCCGCCCCAAGCGCCGCATTCATTTCGGCAGGGCCAAGCTTCGAGAGGAACAAACGGTCGATGAACGTCATGAACGTATCAAACGACATCGACAGAAGCATCGGGAGTGCCACCACGAGCACATCCTTAACGTCCCCGTTCTTCTTGAATTTCGAAGGTTTATAGAACCTATTTAAAATAGCATCAACCATAGCTTGGCAAAGATAGAAAAAATCAAAGACCGCGCGACAGCCGATTTTACTTTCCTATTTCTTTTTTCAGCCTCAAGAGAACTTCTTTCTTATCTGAATCCGAGTTAAACCAAAGGCTATCGATATACAGGCCATCGACAAAGCCTTTGGCAAGCGCCTCGTTGGCATGCTCCTGGGTATCCCACTTTTTTATCTGTAACGTGATAGATTCCTTGGCAAGCGAAGATGAAGCCTTCTTCAGCAGGGACTCATCTTCTGCGCGAACTACACCCACCGAAAACGTCAATGACGTTTCCTCTTTTTTGACAGTTGCGCGTTTGCGGGCACAGCAATCAAAACGAGCCATCGCAAGGGAACTCAGCAAAATACAAAGTAATACAATCTTTTTCATATGAGCTCCTAGAAGTCAAACATCGCTTCTACACCAAAAATAAAGGAAGGATCATTCTTATTCCCTTCGGACGGCCAATCATCGCCATACGGGATATCGACAAGCACCATCGAGATAATATCTATTTTAAAGTCAGGAACATTAAAGTAGAATCTTCCGCCGATGCGCGCAGAGCCCAAGTCATCCTTTTTATCTAAGCTGTTCGTATGCAATTCCAAAGGAACGCCGATACTCAGATATTCATTCACGGCAACACTCGATTCAATGAAAGCAAAAAAGTATTCCGGTCGCGTCGTGATTTCTAGACTTGTACGAACAGGGTCATCGATGAACGCATAGAACAAAGAGCCCACTATGCAAAATCTCGAAATATCAAATGACGGTTCTACAAGCAAGACGTGGTTCGAGACAGCATCGTCACTCGCAAGGAACACGGAATGGAACCCGTATAGTCCATGGAACGCAAAAGGGCCAAACGCAAGCGATAAATCTAACCCCGCATAAAGTTCATTGTAGTCTTTACGCTGATAGCTTTTGTAATCAAAATAAGGACGGAAAACTTGATTTGCAATTTCTAAGTCATACGCCGCATGAACTTCATACGTATAACCTTCCAGACAATCCATTCCCATGTACTCGCCAAACATGAAATGGTAATGGCAACTTTGGTCATTGCCCGCAGTGCCAAAACCTATATCAAATTGCAATCCGTTCCACTGGAATTCTAAACCGCGAATCGTCTTTTGCGAAATGCCTGCAGCGTCATCGCGCGGATCCCCGAAATCATAATAATTCTTGAAAATACCTTCAAAAAATTTCAAGTCACCAACGCGAAAGAAAGTGCGTTCCGAACGAGTGTATTGAATATACGCGCCATTAAAGACAACAGCAGGATTTACGGGATCCATAGACGATTCATCGCCCATGTCCATCCCTTCCATATCCTCCATTCCGTTCATCGCCATCCCCATCGCTTCGAGTTCAAGCCATGCAGACCAGCGATCGTTAAAACGAAGGTCAAAGTCCAAATCTAGCATAGATTCAAAACGGTGCGTAACCTTAGGCTCATCCGTATTCCAATCGGCATAAGCGTGGACCATCACCATCCCAGAAAGATCCAGTTTAGGGCGAATCTGGGGAAAAGCAGTCCCGAGCAGCAGCAAAAGGCAAAAGAAAATTCGTTTATTCATACTAAATTACTTTTGTTCCTTGATAAAACTATCGATGTAGTCCGTCACAGTTTCTACAGCGGCTTTGGAGCCCCAATGTGTATTATGGTCCGCATCTTTGACTTCACGGAACACGACTTTCTTTGCCTTAGAAAGGCCTTCCTGCAAAGTTTTCTGAGACGTTTCGTTAAACAAAGCGTCTTTTGAGCCCCAAATAATTTGCACATTCGAAGAAATCGAAGAAAGGCGCTTTGCATTGTCAACAGCTACAAAGTTTTTGACAAGGAATTTCCAGGCATAATAAGGGACTTGATGCAAATGTTCCAAGTGTGCGGTCTGGAAATCCTTATCCGGATTCGTGCTATTGCCCCACTTTTCATAGAATGTATCAGGAAGCTTTTGCGTTGAATCATAAGCATAAACGCCATCGAATAATTTATCATCCGTTCCGTTCAAGAGCCAATCAATCGTAGCATTTTTCTTATCCACAGAGGCCGCCGAGCCAATCAATGTGATGGAACCGATTTTATCCGCATACGAAATAGACAATTCCTGCGCCACAAATGAACCAAAAGAATGTCCAACAATATGCGGTTTGTTCAATTCAAGTTTATCAATAAAGGCTGCGATATCATTCGTCAATTCCTTGAGCGCATAAGCCGATTCTTCAATAGGTTTATCCGTCTTTCCGTTACCGCGGAGTTCCGGAACATAAACGCGATAGCCCTTCTTGGCAAGCGCTGGCGCCACCTGCGACCAAGAAACGCGACCATCCGTAAGGCCGTGGATCAAAATGACAGGAGTGCCCTTTTCGTCACCCGTGACCGTGTAAGATAAATGAATTCCCGTAGACAGGTGAGCCGCCTTTTCGGTCCAATCCACTTCCTGATAATCCGAGAATCTCTTGGTCGTAAAGGTATTGTTCTTGCCCATAAAATGATGACCATTTACCAGAGCAACATCATCAAAGGCATAGACATCTGTATTGCTGCTACCCACGTGAACCACATCGGCACTACCCGAAAAATCAACACGGCCAGCGCGTTTGATCAACAGATTTCCCGTGACCTTGACATTTTTCAAAACAGTTGCGCCCGGCGTTGAAGTATTCACCGTCAAGACGCCTTCAATCGTCGTATCTTGCAAGAAGATGATACCATCTTTAATATTTTCATCGCCAAGTGTCAAGCCACTTGATGCAGATTTATGGTCACCAGATTCCGTTGCGTGATGGGAATGTTCATCGGCAGCACCGGAATGCGTTTCGCCAGAACCGGAGTGTTCTTCCGTAGCATGATGTTCATGTTCTTCAGAGGTTGAAGGAGCGACAGAATTTGAATCGTCATCAGAACATGCAGAAAGTGAAAGGAGTGATGCTAAAATAATAGTCGAAAGTTTCGTACGGTTTTTAAAGATATTCATTGAATCCTCCATTGTTGAGTTGTTTTAGCACGCACAATGATAGATTCTATAAAGACTTTTGTCCAATACTATTATTTCATTACTGATGATACAATTTTTTTATAACTAAAAAAGGAGCAGCATTCCGCCACACCTTTCAATTACAAATTAATTCACACAAGCTATCGTTTCAACTTTTTCAAATTTTCCAAGCGATTGAGTGCTTCGTAAAGCGTTTCATCTTTCTTCGCGAAATGCAAACGAACAAGATGGTCCACCGATTCGCGGAAGAAGCTCGAACCCGGGACAGCTGCGACGCCCACCTTCTGCGCCATATCAATGCAGAATTGTTCATCGGGCAATGTGCCAGCCGCGCATTTCGAAGCGCTACAAAATTCGCGGCGACCGTATCCGAATTCCGAAATATCAACGAGTACAAAGTAAGCACCTTGCGGTTCGGTAAAACGCAAACCGAGATTGCAGAGTCCGTTTGTAAATACATCCTTCATGTGCGTGTAATGCGCCTGCAAACCCGTATAGTACGAGTCGTCAAAACGGAGCGCCGTCACAGCAGCTTCCATCAACGGAGCCGCAGCACCCACCGTCAAAAAGTCATGAACCTTCTTGATGCGTTCCATAACCGGTTCCGCTGCAAGCACATAGCCCAAACGCCAGCCCGTAATCGAGTAAGTCTTGCTCAAGCTGCTACATTCAATCGTGCGTTCGAACATTCCCGGGAGCGTCGCTATGTACGTGTGGCGATGCGGAGCAAAAACAATATGCTCGTAAACCTCGTCTGTAATCACATATAAATCGTACTTGACGGCAAGCGATGCAATAATCGAAAGTTCGTCGTGCGTAAAAACCTTACCGCTCGGATTCGCCGGATTGCAAAGCACCAGCGCCTTCACGCCAGCTTGCGCCATCGCACTTTCCAAGACGTTCGCATCAAAGCTCAAGTCAACAGGCGAAAGCGGCACATAAACCGGAGTCGCCCCGCACAAAATCGTATCGGCGGAATAGTTCTCGTAGAACGGCGAGAACAGCACCACCTTATCGCCCGGATTGCAGACCGACATCATCGAAGCCATCATCGCTTCGGTACTGCCGCAAGTAATCACAATTTCCTTTTGCGGATCGTAACGCAGCCCGCTAAAATGGAACTGCTTGTCGCTCAGCGCCTCGCGGAAATTCTGCGCGCCAAACGTAATCGCATACTGGTGCGGCCCCGTCAAAGCCACCTCCGAAAGCCGCCTCATGAGCAATTCCGGCGGGTCAAAATCAGGGAATCCCTGCGACAAGTTAATAGCCCCGCAAGCATTTGCAATGCGGGTCATTCGGCGGATAACGGAATCGGTAAAAGTTTCAGTGCGTTTACTTAACGGTTGCATGGCGGGGAAATTTAAAAATTTTTCTACTATTTATCCAATAGGAGATTTCTATGTCAAACCCCTTACATCCCATTGTTTCGGCGCTTAACACCGCCTTGTATGATTTCTACATTGTCCCGCTGTTTTTGATTGTAGCCGGGGTATTCCTTTCTGTTCGCTTGGGATTTCCGCAAGTCCGCTACCTGATTGAAACATTCCGCGTCACTCGCGAAAAGCCTCTGCACAAGCATGGGATTTCGTCATTTGCTGCATTGATGGTTTCGACCGCCTCCCGCGTCGGCACCGGAAACATCGTCGGCGTTTCTTCGGCCATTTGCCTCGGCGGCCCAGGTGCCATTTTCTGGATGTGGGTCATCGCCATCCTCGGCGCCGCCTCCGCATTCGTAGAATCCACCCTCGCCCAGATTTACAAGCGTCATGACGATGTCACAGGACACTCTTACGGCGGACCGTCCTATTACATCCAGACTGCACTCGGCAAGCGCTGGCTAGGCGTTCTCTTCTCGGGCTTTGTGCTCCTCACCTACATCGTTGGCTACAACTTGCTCGCCTCGTACAACATTCAAGACTCCCTCACCGGATACAAATTCTACGATCAGGCATCCACACCGTTCATCGTCGGATTCATTTTAGCCGCCCTCTTCGCTCTTTGCATCTGGGAAGGCGCGAAGAAAATCTCCACCATCACAAGTTACCTCGTTCCCTTCATGGGAACCATCTACGTCATCGTCGCCTTCGGCATCATCATATACAACATCTCAAATGTTCCCGCCATGTTCGGCACGATTTTCAAGAACGCATTCTCGTTCGACGCTGGATTCGGCGGCTTCGCCGGAAGCTGCATCATGTACGGCATCAAGCGCGGCCTCTACTCCAACGAAGCAGGTATGGGTTCCGCCCCGAACGCGAGCGCAAGCGCAAGCGTCTCGCACCCCGTCAAGCAAGGCCTCGTGCAATCGCTTTCCGTATTCATCGACACGCTCCTCATCTGCTCCGCCACAGCCCTCATGTGCCTTTCGACCAACATCGAACCCAGCAAGGACATTTCGGGAATCATTTACGTACAAAAGTCTCTCGCCTCCGTTCTCGGCAGCAACGGCGCCATCTTCATCACATTCTCCATGTGCCTCTTTGGCTACACCACGCTCATCGGAAACTACTACTACACCGAAGGCTGCCTCCGCTTCATCTTGAACAGGCGCCCCACCAAGAAAATCCGCAACGTATTCAAGACCATCGCAACCGCCATCGTCTTCTTAGGCGCCACCTCCAGCGCATCGTTTGCCTGGGACAGCGCAGACCTTTGCCAAGGCCTCATGGTCCTCGTGAACATCCCCGTCATCTTGATACTCTCGCCAATCGCCATCAAGGCCCTCAAGAACTACACCGACCAAAAGAAGAAAGGCCTCGAACCTGTTTACATCGCAAAAGAATGCGGCGTCGAGCAGCCCACCGATTACTGGAATCCAGGACAAAAGCTGTAAAAATTGCGGTACAAGAAAAGCAGGTCGTTCATGCGGCCTGCTTTTTTGCATTCTTAAAAGCTGAATTTCAGCTATAAACTGCGAATTTCTTCTTCAGAAAAGCCAGTCGATTTAGCGATTATAGAAACATCGACATTCTGTTCCTTGAGACTTTTCGCCATTTGGCGTTTTTCCTTATCCGCTTTTGTACGCTCGGCAGAAGCCCCTTCAGCACGGCCCACTTCTTTGCCTTCGGCAAAAGCGTTTTCGCGTTCAGCCATCACATCCGTCATTTTCTTTACCTCGCAGTTGAAAAGCTCTTCTGCAAAATTAATCAATTTCACCGATTCAAGCAACCGCCTAAACGTTTCATTCTGCATAATTTTTTCAGGAGCAGGTTCTTCTTTGATAACAACCCTGATAGCACGTAGCCACTGAGCGGCATCAGACTCGTCATCCTTAGTAAATCCCAACTTTTCGAGCTTGAAAAACTTTTCGATTTCCACGAAAACCTTCTGAATCTTCGGGAAGAACTTCTTGCCATGACACATTTCATCGACATGATGGATGTATTCATGTTCTTCTTCCGGGAAAAGTTCAAAATCCAGAAGCCCAAGAAAATAGATATGCGGCAATTCAAATTTTTCGCTCTTATGGACCTGATTTTCAATAACACGAGAGACATAGTATTCTACGCGATCCTTGAAAAACTTGTCCTTTTGCTGTTGAATTTCAACAAGAACTTTTTCGCCAGCATTGGTCGTGCCAATGATATCGACAATACAGTTTTTCTTATTGAAAATACCCGGAAATTCCTGCATTTCCAGCGAGATTTCTCCGATGGCATCGCCACCATGCAAGTCAAGCATCGCATTCAACAGCGAAATAAGAAGCGAATGCGACTTTTCCTCCGTGAATACAATCTTGAAAACGCCATCACTCAAAAGATAAGCGTACTTGTACATTTTTTGATATTTGGCAAGGTTCTTCGGATCCTTTTCCATATCCTTAAGCATTTTATAGTGCTGAGAACAATCCATATTTGATTCATCCCGCCGAGCGAGATGTCCTTTTTGAATGGTTAAACAGTTGTGATTTGCAAACTAGAACCTCAACAACGACAGCAGAACACAGCGATCGCCACAAGGCAATCGTTCGCAAACCTTTAACGACAAGGCTTTACGTCTACCATATTTTTCTTATGACAGACGGTGCTCTACGTTGATCGCCAGGGGGCCAGTTTCCCCATAGGGTGTATGCTGCCTCGAATATTTTCGCCTGCCAAGCGAAACAAAGGGAGGTCGGCGTCAAGCAGATAGTGAAACAACCTGCCCGGATCGAATACGCTGTCAGCAGGACGAGATGCTATCTATACAATGAATATACCTTTTCAAAAACATGCGTGCAAGGGGCCGAAGTTTTGGCGAATTTTAACGGAATAAATAGAAAAAGCAGGTCGTTCGCACGGTCTGCTATATTCATATTTTTCTTTTGGGCGTTCCCCGCACATGTGCGGGTCGGGCTATATTTGACGGCTACGGTTCACCAGCCTTAAAAATCAAACCCCGAGCAGCTCGATATTTGACTCTTTCTGCAAATTTTGGATTATTTTCAAGCGTATTTAGGTTATACCATGCACCAACAGCAGGAACATCAGGAAAATCTGCAGCATCGAATTCCTTGCCAAAGTTGATTTCTTCGATCCACCCTCCGAGACCTGTTTTTGAAACAATGGCATCGGGGCAAGAGGACTTCATAAAGCGAAAAGAATACCCATTATGGGAACCTTTGCCATATGCACACACCCAAATTTTGCTATAGCCCTGTTTTGTGTAAGGTTGCCAACTAGTCAAGAAAGCAATCCCAAGCGGAGGACAGAGTTCTCCAAATTCAGTGTCAAAAGTCCTTCCTAAATAGGTGAGATTTTTGCCATTTTTTAAAGGGTATTCACACAAAGTGGTCCCGTTCACTTCTATTGCATTTACATCGTCTGCATAGTAACCAAACGGATTTCCACTTGTAGAATAGGTATAGTCATACTTCGGATAAGTCGGCTTACGAAAATCCTGCGCCACGCTTAGCGAAGAACTCGTAAAAAGCATCAAGCACAGGATAACAAATTGAAAGCCTTTCATAGCACCATCAAATCAAGCAGATGAAGCAATATGAGGTTATCGTTTGGCCTCTGCACTGTCAACTTTTCTTCTTCATTTTTTTAGACAAATCATTCAATGTCTTACTACAATCCGAATCAGACATTAAATAACTTGAGGAATCTAGCTTATAATGGGACTCAAAGGCGTTCAAAAACGCATCAATATTGACATCTAACGAATCTTTTGTTACAAGCTGATAATGCGCTATATTTCCATAATGAGCTCCCAACGCATAGCTAATCTTCTGCTTTTCTGTTTTGAGTGAAGATTGCTTTACTCCTTTTCCACCATCAAGTGCTTCCGCTACAGAAGTAACCCCAAAAAAGATTCCCAACATTATAGTTAATGTGATAATGAGCAATACAAAATTTCTTAATCGAGTTTTACGGCTGATTTCATAAAACTTGCCTTCCAAGCTAGAATCGCAAGAACACATATCGCACAGATGATATGTAGAACACAAAATTCCAGCCTTGATTTCATTCCAACCATTAGGACAAATAGTTTCTTTGTCTTTCCATTTATTTATTCCATCGGGTATGTATTCTTGAATCACATAACCAACGCCACGCCTGTGGCAGTTGCTACATACATACTGTTTTTTCTTTTCTCGTTCCATTTTTTGTTTTCCTTTGTAATGAATTAAAGTAGTTTAGAACAATCTCTTTGAAAGATGAAACTTATCAAGGTTATACCTAGATTCCGCAACAACCACCCCTGCTACAACAGAAAGGACAGATTCCCATTTCTCATTATCCTGAGCAGCCATGAAGAATACTATTGCCACCAAAACATCTACGACATCACCCAATAGATATTCGCAAGTCCTACGTTAAAAGCATTAATGGCATCTTGCTTGATTTCTCTTGTTCTTTTTGAAGCTTTATCATAGCTCCCCCTTTATTTTCGTTTTTTAGTTGATACAATTGAGAATCTCTATGATTTTATTGTTCTGTAAAATTTCAGAATTCACGTGATATTCATTTTCAAAATCATTTACAATGGCGTCCATGTCAAACGCAGGAAAATACCTCCAATTCATCCCATCATATTCGAAGAATTCTACACTAAGAATATCATTTAAGGCGTATTCATTGGAAGCTTTTATTTGAACTCGATTAGGAAACGAATAAAAGCCTATCGTTTCAAGAAATAATTCTATATACTTCTGCGGATCATCTATTTTCTTGAAAAAAATTTTGTTGTAAGGAATTTGTGGAAATCCGTCAATTTCTCGTCCCAAGACATAGGATTGTTGACGAATTATCTGAAATCCTAATTGATTTCGTATACAGATATCTTCAAAAAGATTTGTTAAATTTTTAAACAATTCAAACATTGCTAAGCATCCTTTTTTAAAATGGTCATTTGCAGCTTTTTCGTTTTTGTTAGGAAATTTTTAAAACGTTTCTTTTCTGTTTCGTCATCAGGAAGCTGAAGCTTTAATGATTCTAAATAGCCTACCATTTCAGAACAAATTGTATTCATTTCCACCCCTTTTTCGTTATGAGCACGAATTACGTCAGCTGTTTTCTTAAGTTCTTTTTGTGAAGTAAAAATATTTGCTGCACATGATATTAAAAACGGAATTATAACGCTCGACAAAAACCAACAAAAATTCACATCCTGATTTTTACATAATAATTGTAGAGTCCCTATTAAAGCAAGCCCTGACAAAATCAAAATGTTAAGAAACCAAAAATTTTTCATATGTGAAATAAGAATTTTCATCAGCAATCCTTTTTTTCGAACCATTAACAAACCTTAGTTTTTTACTTTTGCTCAACAAGGAACTTCGCCAAATTTTGTATGAATACAAAAAAGGCGCAGATCGTTGCATTTACCTAAGTGGGGCTCTAGACTGCCTCTAAGCGATAAACACAAACGACCCACGCCCCCAAAGGGCTG
>JAEEGH010010884.1_pt1 | contig 20758 bp, 18 predicted proteins | sample 9134181 | NCBI WGS metagenome assembly JAEEGH01 (sample SAMN16246544, study PRJNA631951) | gut metagenome | biome: gut microbiome; feature: rumen; material: DP-attached | host: Bos | place: Iran: Karaj | collected 2018-10
TAGAGACGCCAACAATCAGAAAATCGCATTGCTCTTTTGCGCGACGAATAACATCAAGGTGTTCGTGGACGTTACCGTCGAGACCACGGAATAAATAAAACGGCTTGTAAAATATGCGCCATTTTTTTAAAAAACTGGTGCATTGAACAAAAAAGGCATTTTGCCCCCGGTTTTATGAGAAGAATGAAGAGTTTATATCAGAATACTCCGGCTGAAATAACCGGAGTGTTTTTTATCGTTTTCGGTAAATATCGTCAATACTTTTTCTCGGGCTATAAGGAATAGTGCATCTATCGCAGTAGTAGCCGGCTGCGATAATTACCGCGATGCGTTCGGAGTTCGGGATGTCGAGTAACTTTTTTAACTTCTCTTCTTGTTTGGTTGAATTGCCGAATTGACAGAAGCATGAACCGATTCCTTGCGAGTGTAAAGCATTCACGAGATTCATAGAGAAAAGTCCTGCATTAAACCAGCCCTGGTTACGCTCGCCAATGAAGTAATTTGCATTAATGTCAAAAGTTACGACGAGTGTATTGATGGTATCTTTTTCGAAACCGCCAAAGCCCTGTGCGGCATCGATCACTTTTTTAGACTTGATTGAATCAGAAACATAGTAGACCTTAATCATCTGGCGATTACAGGCTGACGGTGATAGGATTGCAGTTTCAATAGCTTTCTTTAAGTCCTTCTCGTCGAGCCTCTTCGTAGAAAATTCACGAACCGAGTGGCGGCTAGCCAAGAACCTACTATAATCAATCGTCGCGTCTTTCTCGAAATCTTTCTTCGCCAGAACAAAGCTGCCGACATTCATTTTTTTGATCTTAGAATAATTCTTTAAGAAATCGGACACTTTTTTATATTCCTTTGCATCGGTCCATTTCTTTGTTTCGTAGAATCTAGCATAATTTCGTAAGACATTGATTGCATTTACGAAATCAAAGTCATTTTCGTAATTACCATATGATTCATAATCGCGAATTAATTTTATTAATTCGTCTACTTTTGTAACGCCGAAGTGACGTGGATTTTTGTTGGACATGCCCTTCTCTAGTGAGTGTGAAATTAGGAGCATATTGTAGCCAATTTTAGCTTTTGTTGGTGAGGAGTGCGAATAATTCTTTGTGAAGAATTTTTGATCATAAGAATACTCATGGTTGGATTTTAGCCTCGTAATAGCGGCTTTAGCGAACGGTAAACTTTTTATTATTTTTTTGGTAGTAGCCTTCATTATTTCTTCCTTCCTTCTGTTGCCTTATTAAGCATTAATATGAACGTCTTGATAATTCCTTTTTCATAGTTGTTCAAACAAAATACGAATGCAAACATGCCGTAACATATCGAATAAGCCGCAATAGCTATTCCAATTTTCATCCAAGAGTCTAGAACGAAATTATTAACAACAACCGCGCAAGTTGCGGCAGGAATCATAAAGAGTGCCGTCATCTTCATGATTTGTGCCCAAAATTTTACAACATTTAACCCAATAATCTTTTTGTAATAAACGTTTATTATTAAGATGTTGCAGACGACTAAGGCGATTGCTGTTCCGACGGCGGCGCCCGTCGCACCGTATTTTCTCACGAGCGCAATGCTCATAAAGATGTTTAGTATCGACATAATAAAAGTCGATACCGCCTTAAATTTATATTTATTCATCGCTTGCAAGATACTTAGACCTAAATTCTGTATTAAAGGAAAGCATAATGGAATAATCAAAATTAGTGCTATCGCGTAGGTTTCTTCAAAGTCGTCGCCTAACCAAAGTCTTATAAACTGTTTTCCGAATATGACTAGACCGCTAGCCATAAGGAAAATTATATAGTACTGAATCCTCCCCACTTTTATAAATTCTTCTGTCAGTTTTTCGCTTGAAGCCTTTTGGGCAACCATCTTTGATACTTTTGGAAGCATGACTCCGGAAATTGCAGTAGATAGATTAATAAAAAGCGTATTTAATGTTGATGCGGCCGAATATACCGATACGGCAACGGTGCCAGATATTGCGCCCAAAATGAATTGATCGGCGCTCCAGTTAATCTTATCGACTATCTGATTTATGAATATCCAAAAAGAGTATGTAAGAATCGTACGAAAAATCTTTTTGTCAAAACCATAGAATTTAACTTTTATTTTTAGTTTTTTTCTGCAGAAGATGTAATTCGATAGTAAAACCGCAATATTAACTACGGTAATAGCCACGCAAAGCGCTATAGATTTAAAGCCCAAGAATAGTAGTGGGATCATTATGCATGGTTTCGCTATGGCATTAATTAAGGCGATAATTTTCTGAAAGATAAACTGCTCGTGCGATGTAATGATTGAACTATATAAACTAAAGCTGAAGGTGGCAAATAGATTAAACGACAGAATTAACATCATAATTCGCATTTTTTGCAGTTCTTCGATTTTTAAACTACTACCGAAGATATTGTTGGTGTTTAGCAACAAAACCAACCCGACTATGCCAACTATGACGCCAATAATCATATATATTATGCGGAACATGCCATAGAGTTTTATCTCTTTTTTTTCTTCGCCTTGAGTGCGATATTTGGTAGAATGTACAATTATCGCATTGCCAAAGCCGAGATCTAATACTGTTAAATAACCAATAATTGAAGAGACGAGTGAAAATAAGCCATATTCACTTTGCCCCAATTTGCGAATCAAAAATGGAGTATATAATAACTGAATTAATGTATTCGCAATAATTGTCGCGTAGGATAATACTGCTCCAATTTTTCTTTGATTACTTCTCATCTGTTATATCTAAACGCTTATTAATCTTGCTTCCGGCTAAAGCGAGTAACTTATCGACATGTAGTAGCTTGAATCCACCCTTTCTGATCATATCCAATGTTAAACCGGATAAATAAACAGCTACTATGGAGCCAAAAACTAACGGAATGACTAATCCGGTATTATTATTCGCAAAGTGTGCAAATGAGCCTTTTAGGACATAATTAAAGAAAAGATAGTGGTCGTGAAAAATATAAACAGAGAATGCGGACGAACTAAGTACAATCAATAACTTTTCAATAGTGCTATTATTAATATTCACTTGGCTAAAGAATTGAAGCAATAGGTAGGATGCATAGATATTAAATGGCGAAATATAATTAATCATCCAGCTATCTCTAATCGCATGTCCGAAGAGTTTTGTTGATAGAATTCGCCATAAATAATTAAAGGCAGACATTGCTATTATCGTGATCCCAAACTTCAGTACTGTTTTTGTCTTTAAGACAGTTACTGGGTATTGCCTAAAATACCCACCAATAAGGTAACAGAATATCAGCTGCAAGGCGGTATATCCATTATCGTTTCTAAAGAAATCTGTTTGCAAAAATAGATTTGGAATGATAGCTAGCATAATAAACAGAGTACCAAGGAGCTTTCTATAAGTCTTTTGGCTAATCGTTTTCACGAAGCGGTTGATATATGGCATTAAGAAGAACAGGAATATATAGCATGTTATATACCAATAGTAGCCTACGCCAAATGGAAAAATGGCTTTTGCCAGCGTCTTCAAACCTGCGCTTTTGACGTTATTGATATTAAAAATATAAAACACGGCCGTTTCGGTAACTATAAAGAAAAGGGTGACTGCGATTAATTCCAGTAGTCTCGCGTAATTATTATTCTTCTTTTCTATCCCGAGATAGCCACTCAAAATGCCAAACGAATTTACCGATAGATAAAAGAAGCTATAAATGAGGATTAAGATTGGATATGTTGGTGCGTACAGGTTGGTACTTGCCAAGACTCCTCCATTACCCATAATATGTAGACCGACAATTCCACACATTGACAATACCCGAAATAGATCAAGTCCGACCATTCTTTTTTGGGTCTTACTTTTCATTCTCAATCTCCAACGCTCTTTTTAGAAAGTTCAGTGATTTTTTTTGCTCCTTTTTCAAGATCTTTTTCGCTCCAGCATAATCAACTTCAAGGTTTTCTTTTGTGATTTCTTTGCCGTTAAATTCGCGATTCTTTAACTTGAATGTGTCGATGAGGTTTTGTAGGCGGGTGTACATGTAGTTTTCTTTTCCAGTGCGTCTAAAGGCTATGAATGGACGTTCGAAAATGAATGAGAATACGCAGGCATGAAATGAATCAGTACATATTAGCTGCGCGTGGTGGATTAAGTAGAGAAATTCTTCTACGCCATAGCATGAATCTCGTTTATCTGAGAAGTATATTGTCTTATAGTTTTTTCCTTTTGCGAATTTCTTGATTGCTTCTTGATGGTCTCGATTACCAAGAATGTAGCACAGAACGTAGTTTTCTCCTGGTTTAATATTTCTTGGTTTTCTCTCTAATTTAGAATACTCTGTTTTGTCTAGTAGTAGAGTCGGATCAAGCACGACTTCGATTTTTTTGTCAGTTAAGGGTTGAAGTAGGTCTTTTGCTGACTGTTCTCGAACTGAGATAGCATTGTATTTTTTTAAAGCTTCTTTGAATTTTTGCTTTTGCCATCTTGACAATTCAGGATAGCCGATAGATGCGGCATACGAAATATTTACTCCATCGTTGGGTGTATCGAGTAGGTATTCGTGATTATTAAGATAATTCGGGTTCCATACTTGGTCGGAGCCTATGATTCGATAATTCTCATTACATGTATTTCTAATAATCGGAGTATGTATTTTCGTAAAATGCCTTAACTTAACTTCCTTACGAAATATAAGTATAAGGGGCGTCCGAAACTTTACGAAGGATTTAAGTTTATCGTATTTTTTTGAAGGCCAGTACGTCGTCGCGGAGTGTTTTAGGTTTGCTATGGTTGTGGCGAGTGCAAACAATTGTAAACGATTCCCATAGTTTTTATAGCCATTTAGCGTATATATCGATATTTTCATATTGATTATCTCTTAATGCATTTTTTAATTGACGACTTAAGACGTAGGCAGACATATGAGATGAAGTACATTTGTCGGCTTATGATTAGTATCAGTATTTTCTTGGTAATTGAATATGTTGAACGTTTTAGCGAATGCAAAGATATGGGATGTATATTTGATTTTCGAAGTAATTTTGCGAATTGAGAGTAGCTAGTTGTATAATCACATAACATTGAGAGAGCCTCATATGTTTTTATGGAAAGAATGGCATCTTTGATGGCATTATTAATGCCCATTTCTTTTTCTAATTTGTCAACAAAACAGTGGTTTGCGGTGATGTAATTATAGACGTCATCAATATTGTTACCCTTACTTAAAGTCGAGTTGCTCTTATCGTATTTATACCCAGAGTAGTTGCTAACTCCTATATTCTTTGCTATTTTTGTCGCGCTTATTAAATATAATGTATCTTCGCCGAGACATATTTCCTCGTCGAATGAAATAGTTTTTGCTATGCTCGTAGAAACAAAACTTCCGGCTGATACATAAAGATAATTGTTCATGGCTATTTCTTCGTTAGCTTCTTTGGTCTTTTCTGCTACTATCGGATTCGGTTGCCAGATGTCTACGACTTTGTTGTTTCTGACAACCTTCTTCCCTGTTATTAGTATATCTAAATTTGCTGACATTATTTTTTCAACACATTGCTCGATAAAACCATTCTCTAGTTCATCGTCGCTGTCGACGAAGGTCACATAATTGCCGGACGCCATGGTTACGCCATTATTTCTCGCAGCAGAAACCCCCTTGTTTGTTTGTCGTTTATATATAGTGCTGCTACTCAATATTTCTTTGTATTTTTTAGAGTTTTCTTTTTCTGATCCGTCATCAATCACGATTATTTGAATATTGGGATATGTTTGATCGAGCAGCGACTTATAGCATCGTCTAAAAATACTAATAGGTGTGTTAAAAATGGGAACAATAATGCTAATTGTTACAACGCTATTCATCTGATTTTTTCCTCTCTAACCCGGACGAGATTCCTAAAATCATATAAAATGCGGCGCAGTCAATCGTGTCGAATATCCCCAACAGGAGGCAGATGAAAATTGTAACTATACATATACTTTTGTATGCATAGTTAGAGTCGGCTAGTCTCTTTATGGACATTGCGATAATGCCAATAAAGAGCGATAGCGCTAATATTCCGTATCTATAAATAATTGTCATGTAGGTATTATGCGCGTGAGGTACTTGTAAGTAGTTCGTATCTTCAAAGCCGTAGAGGCTACTAAAAAAATATTTATCATATGTTTCTGATTGCATTCCATGCTCTGTTATTAATTTATCTTTATGCCTAAATACGGTCTTCCATAATAATGTCCGTCCATTAAATGTCGTGTCTTTTCCTAGCGAATTAGCAATACGAGATACGGTTTCGTTCGCACCGATTGTGACGAAGGTATAATTAACTAACAATGTAGAAATATAGACCAACATAGACTTGTTTAATATCGTGTCGGTAATCTTGAAGCAGACGGTCAAGAATAGTGGCGCAATCAACATTGCGGCGACTGATTGTCGGAATAATAGAGATGCTTCAGATAGAAGGAGGCTCATGTAGAACATCTTTTTTTTGCCAGTAGTTGTAGAATTAATATACTCGAAAACTATCCATGGAATATATGAGAAGATCCATCTATTATCTATTCCCAGGAAGTACACATTAGATTTGATTATGGCCAAAGATACAAGATTTATTAAATAGCACGCCCTAAAATAAACACACATCACTTTCGCTACTGTTTGCATCATTTTATTGTCTTGCGATAATAATTCGCCTATTGCGGCGATATCAATGACCGTTATGGCTGGGCCGATAAATCTAAAAAGGTCACCTTTATTTAGTATGGTTAGTATCAAGCATATGAACTCATAAACAAACAAAAGCTTGAAAATTAATCCTATGTGTTTTCTTCTCGAACATAGGAATAGAAATAATACTATTGGTGTAATTGCAATTTTTGCTATTTTGTAATACAGATCAAATGAAACCAAGTTGCCTTCTTTGAAGCCTTGAGGCTCGAAGAAGAATAATAAGGCTATTATTACGAATAATATTAATGCTTTTTTAGTTTTTGTATTTCTCATAAAAGTGCTCTAATTTAATTGCGTTTTTCAATATGTCATATTCCTGTAATGCTCGTGCAATTTCCTCGCCATTCGCTCTACTTGTGTTCATTTTTAAAATGATGTTTGCCCAGTTTTCAGCTCCTTTGTCTAAGTCTAGAAATACAGTGGTCTTGAGAAGTCTCATTTCTTGAGTAATATTTTTTGAAAAGATACAGGGCAGGCCGTTTGCTTGAGCTTCGACTCCGGTAACTGGGAACCCCTCAAAAATGGACGGCATCACGAATAGATCCATAGCACTTAGATAATCTTGAATATTCGAAACATTTCCCGTAAAGATTACATTCAATTTCCTGTTTAATGAAAAATCCATCAAGGCTTTTTTTGTCTTTCCGTCGCCAATTAGGAGTAGTGTTACGGCTAAGCCTTGCTCGCTTAATGCCTTTAATACATTTATTAAAAATAATTGATTTTTTTCTTTGCAGAAACGGCCTATATTCCCAATAACCATCTCGTCCTTTATTCCGTATTGATTACGGATTTGGCGTCTTTTTTTGCTGCTGTATGAATAATTGCCTAAGTCTATAGCATTGTTAATGATTATTGCGCCTCTTTTCTTGTTGTATCTTCCGAAAAACCAATTTGCCGCTTTTTGCGAACACGAAAAAAAGTCCGTTGAATATTTGTACACAAAATAACGGTTTATGATGGTTAGAGTCTTTTTTATTGGATTTCTGGGACAATTACTATTGTGTGCGTGCGCAATTATCTTGTTTGCTCCAGCTTTTTTCGCCGCAATTAAAGGAATGATATTTGCGGGTGAAAGCATATTATTATGTATTATCTTATAGTCATTACTTTTTATTATCTCTTTTATTTCTTTGTAGAATCTTATCGGTTTTTTCTTAAAGTTACTAACTTTATATACTTTACCTCCCGTTTTTCGAATTTCATCTTCGAAACAAAGCTTTTTGTATGGGCATACGAAGTCGAATTGGACTTTCGACTTATTAATGTTGCGGTAATAATTCATGAGATACGTTTCAACGCCGCCTATCGTTTCGTGCATGCCTATTTGTAGAACTCTAATAGGTTTTTTAGAAGCTTTTTCCATATTTCTTCCCTGTAAACTTTGCCACCAAAAAACTCCCACCCTTCTTTAGCCAATTTACTCTTTGCATATCAACAACCGGTACCTCTACATACTTCAACCCGCGTGTATTAATATATATATCTAGCAATCGCTCGGATATGCGGCCATAGAATCTCTTATGGAAATCTGAGTATTGGCTGGCGTCAACGCGTTTTTCAAGCTCGAATAGGATATCGAAGAGCCAGTCGCAATATTCCTTTAGAATTTCGCGTTTCATAATGCACATATTGAACACGTGAGCGCTTTTTCGAATATGTAGTTTTTCGAATTCGGGTGAGTATTCCGGGTATTTTTCTTGGATTATTTCGCCAGCTAGATCTAGCGGCTCGATGTGCATGGTGTGTTTGTAATGATCGTAAAGATTCTCAATAAAGTAATTGCGCTTTTTTGGAAGAATAATATCTGCTTTGTCTAGCAGCTTATCTACTTCTTTGCCGCTGAGGACGTTCTTGAATTTTTCTTTTTCGGTCTTTAAGTATTGCTTTTTGGTGCTGAAATAACGGCGGTAGTGTACTAGGCCGATATAGTCTGTATCTAGGTTATTGATTGCCCAGTAGAGGCCGGTAAGCTCGCAGAAATATGGATTCTTTTTTGAGATATTTTTACCTTCATCGTCGCGTTGGTAGCCAATGGAATCTTTACCGGCCGCACCAACATGGAGCGGAAGATATATCTTATCTTTCGGCATCTGGTATTTTTTATGGGTGGCGACGATGATCTTTACGTTCTTCGTCATTTAGCGCCATCCTTCTTAATGATGGACTTTGCTGTTTTTACAATGCACTTAATGTCCAGAACAAGGCCTTGATTCTCGATGTAGCAATACTCTTGTTGGAGGCGTTCATTGTAGCTTACGTTGCTACGTCCATTCGCGCGCGCCCCACCAGCCAGTAAGACCTGGCTTAACGGATTCGTATACCTCATGATTGCCTTTATGCCCATCGAGCTCGCCTTCGACGAGTGGACGTGGCCCAACTAGGCTCATGTCGCCACGGAGAATATTGAAGAATTGCGGAAATTCATCAAGACTGGCCTTACGAATAATATGGCCAATCTTAGTAATACGTGGGTCGTTCTTCAATTTCTGATACTGATCCCATTCTTCTCTATATTTTGGATCTTCTAGCAATTCTAGTAATACTTCGTCTGCGTTGGGGATCATGCTGCGGATCTTGTAGATTTTTATCTTTTTTCCGTTTTTACCAATACGTGCCTGGGAATAGAGGACTGGTGCGAAGTCGCCGTTTTTGATGTTTACTAGCTTAACTATGCCAACTACTGGTATAGTTGCTATGGTTCCGGCGGCGCCGACAAGAATATCGAAGAGGCGTTTGGTGGCAAGATATGGTATGGAGCGGAGTCTACTTGAGGCGGTGGAACTTTTGCGCACAGAAATAGAGTCTGCAAATGCAGATTCAGAAGAATACACAGAGTCTCCGTTTGCGCTCATTTCCTCAACACTCTCACTTTGGTTAATAATTGCTTTAATTATACAACTTTCTTCTTGTAAATGAAAGCATAAGCGTCATTTAAATACGGTCTTTTGTGGTATAAATTAATTCATGAAAAAGAGGCGCACCGTGCGCCTCTTTTGGTTTTTAGTTCCTTTTTGCTCACATGTTGCCAAGCCTCGAGTTGATTCAGATCCGAGCGCTGGGCGACCAATGATTGTAGTGTACTCTGTTACCCGATCCCTTTGGGGAGAGCTGTAAGATTGGCACAATCGCGCAACCTGATAGGCTCACTGATCCTTATCTCTTTCGGCAGCTTGGAAATGCCAGGGCAGCCTATAAGACTGAGCGTTTTTGCTGTCGTGTGTCGAGGAAGACCAGTAATGCTCGGGCAGTTTTTCACTGTTATTGCATTGGCCTCAAGATGATTGGGGAGAGTAGATAAACTCGTGCAGTTTTTCAGTTCAATCATCGTGCCAACTTCGAGTTCCCGAGGGAGCGCGACCACTTTTGGACATTCGTAAATGCTGAATGATCTTTTCGTGACCGCCTTAGCGGGAAGTTTAGCCAGCTTCGGACACCCGGCAATAATGATTCTCCCTCCTGCTTCGAGATTGCCGGAGAGTTTAGTCAAATTGGGGCAATCGAAAATATAGATATGACCGCCCGCCTTGATTGCTGGTAGTGTAGTAATGTTGGGGCATCCATCGATGACAATATTGCTATCGCTTACGAGGGTGCCGGCGAACTTTACGTTGCCGGAGTAGTTTCTCAGCGTCAGCCCTGTGTATTTATTCCAAATGTCGGCTGGGAGTTTGGTGAGGCTGGCCTGGTTATTGATATAGAGCGGCATGCTTTTAGCTACTCTTGAGCGAGGAAATCTCTTGCGTTTTTTGCTCATCCACATTTCTCCTTTTTGGGTTTGAGGTGGAACTAACTACTAAATAATGCCTTTCTTTTCTGACATGAAAAGACATAGGAATACTTATATTATACCACGGGTGCGTATTTTTGTCAATGATGCTTAAGCTTAATGCATGAAAAAGAGGCGTAGCGAGGCGCCTCTTTCTTAGCTAATTCTCTTCTGGCTCGTAGTTGTCGTTGCCAGTGTTGGTATTCTTTACTGGGGCCTCCTCAAGATCGAGGATGAAGGCATTGACGGCGCGTTTGCGACTGCTGTAGGTGACGTAATCGATGCCGTTGTAATATTCGTATTTGCCGTCTTCGTCTAGCGGAACGACGAAGCGGATATCCTCGTGGCCGTTCATTTCGCGGTTAAGGGTGTAGCGGCTGACTATTTGGGTGCCATTCTTCTCGGTGACGTCGAATTTGACGAAGACTAGCTCGCCGAGGCTAATACTACCATTGTCGCCATTGGCTTTGACGGAGTTGAAGCCGTGCGAGTTGGCAAGCGTTTTGAGCTGGTCGAAGGTCATTTCTTCGTTTAGCTCGAGATAGAATTTGGTCATCTTGTCGTATTTATCGCTGTAATCTTTGTCGAGTTCTTCGTTATCTTCGAAGATTTTGCGCCCAGAAGCGAACGGATGGTAATCCTCGCCATCTTCGTCGCCGGTCTTGGGCGGTTCCGCTGGCGGGGTTGGTTTTGTGAGAATAGTAATCGTAACGATGCTGGCGATGACGACCAGGACGATAGATATCAGAATGGCGGCAACTTTGAGGCCGGCATGTTTGTTATTGTTGTTTTGAGTATTCGCCGGTACCGCTTGCTGGTTGAAAGATGTTGGCGTCTGAATGACTTGATTATTATCCATGTAACTCCTTATTAACTATTATACGCCAAGATAATCCAATAATGCTTTTGTTATTTTTTGATAGCCGGTTTCGTCGAGGTTATTGGCGATGAAATTGTCGTGCGGATATCTGCCTTTTCTTTCTGAAGTATGATTGGCGCCAAGGTCCCAGATTTGGTAATTATTTACGAAATCAGTAAAGCTGGTTGGTTCTGCGCTGGAGATGCGCTGGCCGTTTTGGTCTAATAGGCCGGCAGCCTGAAGGAAGTTGCGCGCTGCAGCGGTGAGCGAGCCGCCATTTTGAAGAATCCAGTTTTCGGTGCCGATGCCGCCTAGGCCGCCTTGTGCTAGCGACTCGTTGGTAACCTCATCCTTGTCGCCAGCGTGTTTTGGCTTGTAGCATTCGTATTGCTTGAATAGTTTTTTGGCAGCAATGATGTTTTTGATGGCTTGGTCGTGTTCAGCGCCCTCTAGGTTGTCCAGATAATCTCTGACGGCATTTTCGGTGGCGTAGGTTATCTTGTCGGTGCGTTGGATAAAAGTAATGTCGATGTCGACTTCGTCTTCTAATCCATCCACGTGTACGTGTTTAGTACGAATATCGTAGGGGGATACGCCGCCACTGCGAGATTTACTAACGCCTGCGGTCATATGGATGGCAGACTTAATGCGATTCGCCAGTTGACTCATTCTTTCACTATCGGCATAGATATCTCGATCGACGCGGAAGATGTAATCAAAATCGCCGTCGCCAGGAATATTGGTGCCACGCCCAGTGGAACCAGTACTGCTGACTTCAATTACGCCCGGAACAACGTCGCCGTCAATATAGTCGCGTAATCCTGGATCGCTTTCGAGGAGCTTTGCGGTAATGGCATCCCGAATAGCTTTGTCTTTGCGGTCGACTTCTGCCTTGTTGGCGACAGTGTCGATTTCTTGGCCGAGGCCTAGCTGTGCGATACGCTCGACGTCGTTATTGAAATCTTCGGTGCTAGCAGCGCGATATGGGCCAGTTTCGTATTCGGGGTTGCCAGACAGTTGTGCGCGCATTTTGTCGTATTGTTCCTCGGTGAATAAGAGTTGGCCGGTCTTTCTGTCGTAGACTGGGATATAAAAGCCGTTTTTGACAATTCTAAAACAGGTGCGGTCGAGATATTCGCCTTTTTTGATTATTTCTTCGTCTAGATTTTTACTGTCGGACTGCTCGATTACCATTGCCTTAATATGTTCTGAACCGAAGCCGACACCGATGCCGTAGTGGCTTTCGCCCAATACGCCCGTTTGGAATAGTTCTAGGCGGTTGTCTGATAATTTTACGTCTTCTACTTCGCCGGGGTGCCCATCGTCTTGACGTGTTGTTCTAAATCTGTCTGGTGTGTTTTCTATGACAAACCATACATAGCCGTAGTTACCGTTGGGGTTGTCTTGAATTTCGGTACAATCTTGGATAGCCGCATCTTCGCCTAGGCGCATCGTAACGTCGGTGTCTAGCGCTGTTTGGTCGGTGTCGGCATCTTCGCCAAGGAACTCCTTGGAGTTTGAGCCATACATTAGGATATTGTCGAGGTATTTTCCGTTGACGTTTTTGATTAGGTCACCTCTGTGGATGATTAGAGGATGTTTGGCGGTTTCGCGGTTGCGTTGGTTGGCAGCTTCCCTGTTTTGGTCCATCCTGCGCAAGGCGTCTTCTACGCCATGTAGGCCAGCCGTGAAGCCGAAATAGCGCACGGCGCGGTCTGCGATGCTGTCGCGCTCCCTGACGCGGAGCGTTTGCTCGAGCGTCTGGATGTTTTCTTTGGTTAGTGCGAGGTTGGCATCGACGGGGCTCTCTTGTCCGCTCTTGGTCTGATTATAGAGGGTGGCAATATGTTTGATGAAGTTCGTGATTGTTTGTTGCGATGCCTCGTCTAGTTCGTCGTAGGTTGTTTCGCCACTTTTGATGTTGTCCAAGATTTTTTGACCATCACGCATGTTTTCGAGATATTTGCGCATGGTAATATCGTTAGACTCGAGTGAACTTTTGATGAGGTTGCGCAAAATTATGCCGTAACTTCCGAATGGGCCCTCTACCTCTGCCTGCGCAAGGGTTGGCGATAATTTATATTCGGCACCTTCGACGAAGTCGCGTTTGAATTGCTCCATTGGGTGGATGGTTTTGAAGACTAAGAAATTCTTTGCTACTGGTGGGAGATTGTTGCGTAGGAAAATTGTCTCGATTTTTTCGAGCTTCTCTTTGGCGCTAGTGTAATCGAATGATAATTTGCCATCTTCGCCAATGTTATAGTTGCCGCTGCGCAGAAACTCTGAGATAATTGGCGCCATCAAACGCTGGAGGCTGTTTGAATTTGAATAGGTTATTTGATTGATTAGGTCTTCAATGCCATTGATGGACTCTTCTGATATTTCATATTTACCAGTTTCTTCTAAGCCCAAAAAGGTCGTAAAAACACTATCGTCTCCAAATGGGTCGTATTCTCTATTGTAGGCCGCTAGGAAGTTCTTAGCATTTTTATATAGGCATTCAGTATTATGCGCAGAATTGTTATTGATTGGCTCGTTGCTTTGCGCAATTTGCCTGAGAATTTGCATGCGTCTGACTAAGTCGATGTCGGTGTCGTTGTAAATCTGCTCGATTGCTTCTATCTGGCCGATGAATGCATCTAGGTCATCCTGGTGGAATTTCTTTTCGCCATCGATGGCCGCCAGAAGATACTGTTCAAAAATCCGTCTATTTGTCCCGATATTGTCGTAGTTGAGAAAACCGTCTGGACCTTTGATGGTCTGCTTGTCGAATCTCTTTATTAGTTCCTCGTAGGCTTTGTAGATATGCATTCTGTCGTATGGTTTAGTGTCTGGGAAGTGCTCGCGCTGGTAGCCTATATGAAATAGTTTGCTTTCGGCGCGTTTTTTCAATTCTTCAATTGGCAAATCGGCGTCTTCCGGCGTATTAATTTGTGCCAATATCTCTATTGCATCAGTGCCAAAAAAGTCCGCGTTGTTAATTTTATTGGCAGCCTTAAGTTTTGCGGCATAAATAGCGGGGTTGTTCTCAAGATATAAGGAGGCTAAAATTTCGTCACGAAGTGGTTTTTCTAAGTTTTGCTCGGCCAAATCTCGCATGACTTTTAGCTGTTTTTCGTTGAGATATTTTTTGCACAGCTCTTTGCGGCTATCTATAAACTCTTGGACGTCGGGCTTGTCACTGTGGCGAGAAATAGTGCCAATTGTTACAGGATCTAGCATGATGGCGACCTGGAACTCTTCGGTAGGTTTGCCGTTCTCGTCAAACAACGTCGCCTCGCCGCCTTTGCCGTAGAGGCCTAGTGCGGTAATTCTTTTAATTGAATTGTAATCCTGGTTGCTTAATTCGTTTTTAGAGTTGTTCAAAAATCTTATACAACTTCGTACGTTTTCGGGGGCATCGTCGAGGAGCTCCGGCATTCCTTCAGCGAAGTCGAGCAATTTGTCCATATAAAACCCGCGATTAATCCGTAAATGGCTGTAGGAATTTATTTCCGACGAAGAGTGTCTTCGTAGTCGAGAACGTCGGCCATTTATCGGCACGGCTTGGTTTGGGTAGAAATTTGGTACGATATTTTTTTGGACGTAATTGAAGACTGAGTCGAGACCTGAAGTGTTATCGGTATCGTACTGTTTGAGTTGCTTTAGTCGCCTTAGGGGTTCTGAAAAGCGGAAAGTTGGCATTTCGGTTCCGTTTTTTCTTGCTTCGTCGAACCTTTGGGCTAAGCTCTGGAAACTTTGCATCGATTCGCTGGCGTATTGTTTTAGTCTAGCTTCGCGTAAAACCTTAAAACTGTCTTCGTAGTGAGCTAACATGGCAGATTCTTCTTCCGTAAGGTCTTGGTCTGGGAATAATAACTCATCCAAATTACCGGACATCTTGCCACCATCTGCGATAAATTTTTGCGATTCATCGACAAGTACGTCGATAGTGGCTGTTTTGATGTCGTCTTCAGATAGGCCTTCGGGCGGATTATCGAACGCGGCCGCAAAAACCGATTGGCACATGTTTGCATAATAGTCCTGAGAGTGTCGATAGGCTTCTTTGTCGACGACGTCCTCGGGTATCTCTATCTGGGCGGCGGTGGCAATTTTTTGCTTTAGCTCTGCCGCAGTGTCTTTCTGCGACTCTAGCGCACTCCACTCGCTTTGCGGGGGTTCCTTTGGTTGTTGGTAGGATTCTTGGCTTGGCATATTACTTTTGGAATAGCTGGTGGTCCATGATGGCTTCGTCGAGGGTTTCGAATTCATTAGTTAAGCTTCCGTTAAAATGTTGGAAAGCTTTTTCGCCCGATTGGAGAATGAAGGTGTCGGTGTTTTGGATTGGCTCATGGTAGACGAAATCTACGGCCGTGTCGGGTGAATCAGACTCTTCGTTGACGGATGAAAATTGGACATATTCTTTGGTTTCCGCCAGGACGATTCGGCCATAGCTGTTGTAGTCCTCGATGTCGATTTCGTTGGAAATATCCTTTAGCTCGTCTCTGAGCGTGTCGATGACAATTTCCCTACCGCAAACCTTCGTGAAGATCTTTTGCATGGTTGTGTAGTAGTCGGCATGATTGATTGTGTCGCCCTGATTCTGCGCGTCGTCGATGAGCATTTTAGGCACAATATTAACGGCGACGATGGCGGCGATTATCATGATCGCAATGATGATTGCAGATATAATGATTGGCTTAATAAAGCTATTTTTCGGTTTTTGGCTCGTCGTTCCGGCCAAATTTATATAGTTTTGTTGCATTTTCCTCGCCTTTTCTTGCTTATGATTATACAACAATATTTGCGCCATGTCTCCTACCTCGTCCGAACCTACGGTTCTCCTCCTATTCCGGTAAGCAAAAATCCCGAGCTAAAACTCGGGCTATTTGCTTGGTGCTGGGAGTAGGAGAACGCAACTCGTTGAGTTGCTCAACTCGGGGCGTCGACTCGGAAATAGAAATGCAAGCATTTCTGCTTCACTCGTCTCCTACCTCGTCCGAACCTACGGTTCTCCTCCTACTTTAATAAGAAAAAATCCCAAGCTGATGCTCAGGATTTTTCCTTGGTGCTGGGAGTAGGAGTCGAACCTACGAAGGCCGAAGCCGGCAGATTTACAGTCTGATGCGTTTGACCACTTCGCTATCCCAGCGAATAGATATATATTAGCATTTTTGGGAGACATGTGCAAGTAAAAGCCCGCAATTATTTGCGGGCTTGGTTTTCTGGCCATATAGAGGCTCAGGTTGACTGTTGGTCGAGCAGTGGCTGCCATTTCTGCATCGTCTTAAGCATGGCAAGCGCGTAGTACATGTGTATATCCATGCCAGGCGCGTATCCTTTCTTTTCGAGCAGCTGCTCATACATCTCGATTCGTGCACGGATGTACTCTTCGCGGTGCTCGCCGGCGATACTGAGAATGAATTCTTCGACGCCTTTACGGCGAAAGTCGCTGGACGGAAGTTTCAGAATATCGTCATATCGACCGCCAATGCAAATCTCTTCATGCAGACAGGCGAGGTCTACGTACCAGCTCGGAGCATCTTCGCTGACGTAGGTGAACTTGTCCATGAAATCGTAAAATACGAGCCACTTTGCGATATCTGTAAGGTTGCATTCTCTTACGAGCTGCGACTTTGTCCAGTCGCGTGGACGATACTTAATCTGCACCGTCTCTGTTCCGATTCTAAAGCTTTTAGTTATCACTATTTATCACCCCTTTCATGTGATTCTCGCTCTGGTTCATTGTGCAACATTGATGGCGCCTTATTGGGCTTTGTGGGTTTCCAGCAATCTGGCGAGTTCTGCCTTTGCGATGTCGGCATCTTCCCTTGTTTTGGGATTTTTGAGGACTTCCAATGTATCGTCCTCGCAGTACATAAAGCTATCACCCTTAGGCGTCTTATAGCCCGAAAGGATGCCCGCGATGGTTCTTGCGATTAGTATAGGCCCACTAATTGCGCCCCACGGATATAAATCGATGATGTTCCCATATCGATCGACGAGCCATGAGTGCTGAAGGCCCGGTGTATAATAGCCGTGCTTGATCAGGAATTTGGGCTCAAAAAGCTCTCCGACCGCAATGCAGAGCACGTGGCAGCTCAGTTTGCCGACGTTTTTAAAAGTTGCTTCGTTGATAATTTCCCTGATCTGCCGAAACTGTTCTACGCAGTCCGGACAATCTTTATTTAACTGTTCCTCGGTAAAAGTTACCATGCTTCACCTCCTAAGCTGGTTTTGTGGGTTATGAACGATATGCATATTATAACATGTTATACTCTGTTACACAAAAGGAGATACTTGACTATTATGCTTATGTATGCTATAATTAGAGTATATTTTGGAAGGGGGGTGCTAGTTATTGCCGGTTTCCATTGCGCCGGTTTTCATCTCATAGGAGAGATATTCCTGTTCTGGATCTTCAGAGTTGATTTTGCCCGATAAAAAGATGCGGTCAAATAGATTTGGGTCGTCGATATTTTTTTCGATGAATTTCCAGGCATCAACGTTGCCGTTGTAGTAGGCAAGGTCTTTGTTGTTTGGTAGCGCGCCAGTGCCGCGATATACGCGTTGGAGATTATCGTAGAGTTGTTCTTCGCTCCAGCCGCCGGTTAGATGTTCTAGGCGCTTCATAATTTCGAAAGTTTGGCGGAAATTCGTTTGGCGGAAGTTTGCTAACCCGATCATGATGTATCTTGATGGAGCTGGAGAGTCTGGGTCTTCGAATTTCCCTTCCAGAGATTGCTCTACGGCCTTGGCTATGCCCTCCTCAAAGGTTTCGCGCCCGGGGAGGCTTTCAGTGCGGAAGATCTGAATAGTGGAGTCTTCGTAGGCTATGCCTCGAAGCGCGTGTGTGCCGAGCTCGTGTACGATAATCTTTTCTAGCTCTCGTGTAGTATAATCGCCCTTGCTGCGTGCGCCAGGAAAATTGATAACTTTGCTTTTTGATCCTACGCTGGCCATTCCTGCTTTCGGTTTAACCTTTGCGTGCCATGCGGTCTCCTCGCCTATCTCGTCATGGATTATTTCGTTGACAATATCGGCAGCGTCCTGAGCCGTGAAAGATTCTTTGTCTTTTGGGACATGGCGTAGAAATGGTTCGTAAAAGATTTTGACCATTTCGCCAAAACGGTCAATGGTGCTTTGTTGCGGGGCGTATAGTGGTTCGGTGCTCGTCGGCAAGTCTCCGAGCATGCTCATTAATTCGTCGTACTCTTGTCGATCTTCTGGCGACAAGGAGTCTACGTCGATTTTGTCAATTTTTTGCTTGAGCAAAGCATAGAAAGTACCTTCGTCGGGTACGCCGTATAGTTCGGCGTTTGCTTTTTGATGTTCTATTCGGGCCGCCTGTTGTTCTTCTGGCGTTGTGGCGGAGTTATACTCGGCGGTTGCTAATGCTAGTCTGTTTTTCTTCTTGATATAGCTAAATTCGATTTTGAGTAGAAGTTTTTCGCGATGAGATAGGCGGTCGTCACTTTCTAACTGTGATTCTGCTGCTTCTATTTTGGCGATATTTTCCTTGTAGAGCGAAGGTTCGAGTTTGGCCCACTCATTATTTGGGCGTTCAAGTGTGGGATTTGATAAAAATTCCGTCTTTGCTTCGGGGTTCGTGCTGTTTAGATGGGTTAAAATCGGAATATCGGTTTCATCTGCGATATTGTTATAAAACTCGAATGCTCTGGGAGCTTCAACTTCTTGTTCCTCGCTGGTATCTGGGTGCGCGACGGCGTCCCAACCATTATTAGCGTCTTTGTTGTTGACGAGTTTTTCTCGTTTATCCATGCCAATTCCCTCCAGATGCTTTTTAGTGAAGCAATATGCCTTCCAAGATTAAGATGTTTTTAGGAAAATATCCTAGTCTTGGAGCCGCAAATCAGACTTGAACTGATGACCTGCCGCTTACAAGGCGGCTGCTCTACCAACTGAGCTATTGCGGCATGCAATATGATTATTCTAATAGATTTTTTAGTTTAACGCAAGGCGTGGCGGATTTTAATTGAACAATAGGATAATATGTGGATAAATGCGAATTTCTTCGTTCATTTTTTCGATTACTAGCAGTGGACTAATAGTGCGCTGAATCGTCCAGCCTCCTATTCCGCCCGTAAATGTCGTAAATTGGATGGGAATGAGCAATATTGGGAGACATAGCAGTACAGCTATTAGTAATTTGTGTTTGTATTTGTTTATCGGAACGATGAATAGCGCCACGTTTGCAATCAAAAGAATATGGCAGACAATTATATTCACGGTTGAACTTGTAATATATGTGATACCCTGGTCGCAACACTCATCGGTGCCAGTTTGCGTAACGGTTCCACTTTTGACGCCACCCGTAACAACAAATGCAATAGCAATAATGGCGCAGACGATATATCCAAATATTATTACCTTTGGTGGCAATGCCGCTTTTTTACTCATAATCAAATTATTTTTCGTTTTTTGGCTTGCTTGTCGTTAGTAGCCTTATTGGCTTTGCGCACTTTTGGTGGTTTTGGCGCTTTAGGTTCGCGCTTGATGATGCGGCGTTTTGGTTTGGCGGCCTTGGTGGTGGCTTGTTCTTTTGCCGCCTGTAGTTCATCGATGCGCTTGCGAGTCAATTCGATATTTTCGACGTCGCCGGCATTCTCGTATAGCTCTAGCAGATGCCTTAATACCACTGTGGATGGGTTCAGACTATATGCCGTTTCGAGTGCCTCGGTGGCTTTATGGCGCTCGCCGATCTTTTCTAGTGCTTTTGCATAGGCAATATAACGGCCCGGCTGATCGCCCTCTAGCTCAATTGCCTGCGAGAACGCCATTGCTGCTTTTTCGAATTTGCCGGTTTCAAGATAGATTAGACCAACGTTGTGAAGGCTCGAAGCGTTGTTGTCTAGTGATTGGGCGATTTCGAAACACTCGATGGCCTCTTTGTAATGCTTTTCTTTGGCGTAAAGAATACCGAGGCGGTTGTACGCCGCGGCATTCTTTTTGTCGAACTTTAGAATAGTGAGTAATGCCTTCTCGGCTTTTAGCGGTTTGCGCTCACGTATTGCAGTCTGAGCAAGACTCCACAGTTTTTTCATCTGAGGGGTTCTGCTGATGTCTACTTCATCGTCGCTTGGTTCGGTGCTGTAATTAGGGATTACGAATGCAGTGTAAAATATAAGAACCAATATTAGAATTGCCGCTAGCATGTTAGCATTATATCACACTTCTCGTGTCTTCTAATACCTCGGTGCGCCTTCCCTTTGCTCAACTGTCACCGCTTGGCTGTAGCGGGACATCTGGTTGTAGCTCCAAAGGTAGGTTGCCATATTCATGTCGAATATCTCGGCGCGTTGGATGGTGCTGTTGCCTCTTTCACTACCAGCCGTGCGGTTTAGGATAAGCTTCTTGGTGTAGACTGGGGCCCTAAATTCGACGGTGTGGTTGCAGACATCT
>JAEEGH010010885.1_pt1 | contig 20758 bp, 17 predicted proteins | sample 9134181 | NCBI WGS metagenome assembly JAEEGH01 (sample SAMN16246544, study PRJNA631951) | gut metagenome | biome: gut microbiome; feature: rumen; material: DP-attached | host: Bos | place: Iran: Karaj | collected 2018-10
AACTCGTGACTTCCTGCCAGCGATTACGCGGAAAGCGGCTGCAAAGGTACAAATAAGTGAGTAAACTACAAAATAATTTCCGATTTATTTTTTAGTTTCCCTGTTTCGCCTGCAAATTTATCGCCATTGGTAGAATTTTTCACGTAAACGTTACCGTTTTTCATGTACCTTCACATCATACTTGATGGCTCCTGTTTTGGAATCTGATGTCTGTCGGCATCGAATTTTATATCCCTTTTTGGTAAATAATATGCCCCGCAGAGGTAAATCGGAGCATATTATTTACCTCCGTCAGACATATTATTTCCCACCGTCGCTGATATTATTTCCCACTGCCGCTGATTTTATTACGTTTTGTCGCCGTCGTTCTTTGAAGTTCTTTGTCGTTCTTTGATGGCGACACCGATAAAATCCCTGCCGTTTTCTTGGTTATTACAAAAATATTCTCTATCTTTGCATCATCGCTCAGTTAGCCCAGCAATGGGCGGCGGGCGGTCTACTAACTGATGACCTAAAAGTATGACAAAGCTCTATTTCAACACTCGTGATGAATTGAACAGGATTGACGTGGCCAAGATTGTTTACTTCGAGGCCGACGGTAACTATACGGACATTGTAATGGTAAACAAACTGCGTGCGGCCATCTGCATGAATTTAAGCGAGATGGAGAAGGCCATTGCCCAACAGCTCACCCCTGAAGAAAACACTTTTATGCGCATCGGCAAGCGCTTCATCATCAATATGCGCTACATCTATCAGATTAATGTGCTGAAACAGCAACTGATATTGTCCGACTATGACCACTTTGCCTTTCAAGTCAACATCTCGAAAGAAGCTTTGCGAAAGGTGAAAGACTTAATGCTACAAACCCGCATATAAAACCATGAAGATAATAATAGGTAGAGATACGGCAACCCATCAACTACGCCTCACGGCAGGTGAGAAATCTGTTTTGTACGGACTGGCTGACGTGCCTTCGTCCGTATTACAGCAGCATTGCCTGATAGAGGCAGATGGCGACAGCCTGCGGCTGAAGAATCTGAACATCAACGCCTATACTTATGTCAATGGCCGGGCGGTAGAGGCGAAGGCCGTCACGCGTAACGACAGCATAGAACTTGGCACCGACCGCTATCCGCTGAATTGGAATGCCCTTTCCCCGTTCCTGCCTGCCGACATCCGTTCCCTGCAAGTCGTGTGGGACAACTACGAACAGCAGAACATCGCGCTACAAATATCAGAGCGGAAGTTCAACACCCTCCGCTCGGCAACGGGACTCATAACCATGATTGCCATTGCCTTAGGCATCTTTACAGGTGGACGCAGCACGTGGTATATCGCCCTCTATGCCTTGGCCATCATTACGTCGCTGCTGTTCTTTGTCAAGGCATACGTTGATTCCGCTAAGATTCCGCAGAAACGTCAGGACTTGACACGCCAGTTTCAGCACGACTATGTCTGTCCGCAGTGTGGTCATTTCTTAGGCAATCAGCCTTATCATATTTTGGTGCAAAACGACCATTGTCCTAAGTGTAAGACTCAGTTCATACATTAATCCCGCCATTTCATGGATTATGATTTAAAAGCTATGGCTACTTCAAAATAAATCTCGACATTTGCACTCGGAAACCAATTAAAACGCTTACGATTATGACAACGAACAAACAAGACTGGAAGCCAGTAGCCATCGGTGGTGTCACTGGTATCGTGTTGGGAGCAGGATCAATGTATGCCGCTCAATCCATGAATGCTGATGCAGCAAGTGACGAACAGCAAGAGCCTGCAGCCACACTGCAGCCTCAAGACGAGCAGAGTTTCCGCGAAGCCTTTCAAACGGCTCGTGCAGAAATGGGCCCTGGCGGTGTATTCCGCTGGCATGGCAATCTTTATAATACCTATACCGCTGAGGAGTGGCAGGCCATGTCGGACCACGACAAGAATCAGTTTGCCGAGAACGTAGCCCCACAGGTAAGTCATGAAGAACCTGATGTAACTGTAGCAGTAGCCTCTGAGCCTCAGGAGCCCAATCTGCAGACCGCCAGCGTGCAGACCGTTGAGAGCGACGACCTTGATGTCCGCATTGTAGGTTTTGGTGATGTGGATCTGCCCAACGGCAACACCATCACTGTTGAGGAGTTGGACGTCAACGGTCAGCGTGTCGCCGTCATCGACGTCGACCAGGACGGTGTCGCCGATGTAGCCATGAGCGACGTCAACAATAATCGCCAGGTGGACGAGGGTGAGGTGATTGACCTGCATACCGGTGAGCCCCTGTCGTTCACCAACGAAGAACCGCCCGTTGACACCTCTGTCGACACAGATCTTTTTAACGCTTAACCACTGACCATCCATGGAAGAACTGCGCATCAAATGTCCCTCGTGCGGCATCATCCTTGACGTTCGCAATTCCAAGAACGAAGCCGTCAAGCGGATTACCTGCCCCAATTGCAAAAAACAATTGGCAGTAACCTTCCGTGACGAGCCCCAAGCCCCACAGTTTGTCGAGATCAAGATGGTGCAGTTGGCTGACGGCAGCTCCAAGACCATTCTCCGAGTGCTGACCGACGGGCATCTGGTCAAGGTAAACGGTGAGCAGCTGCAGAAAGGCGACGAAGTGGTTCTGTCGGTGGGCGACCAGCTACAGATTGACGGCCAGACCAGTGTGTTTGGAAGTCAGACAGGCATGACAGGAAAAGAGCAACAGCCTGCCGACAGTCACAAGGACATTCACAAGGATCAGAGTCCAGTCGACAAAGAGGCCGTCACACGCCGTTCGCCATGGCCCGCCATCGTCGGTATTGTCTGTGCCGTACTCCTCGCAGCAGGCGTGTGGATGCTCTGGCCGAAACAGACCAAAGAGCAGACCATTGCCCAGCCTTCAACCGCTGACACCATCATTCGTCAGCCGGTAGTCCACAGCCAACAGCCGACAGCGGCCCCAGCCGTCAAGCCAGCTAAGAAAGTGATATCCCAAAAGGATGACGACAGCCGCCAACCTGTACATACCGACATCAACTCACTGAGCAACTACGAACTGGAGAAGCGAGCCCTGAGCGGCAGCGTGGAAGCACAATGTCTGCTCGGCAAGCGCTGGGTTGCCAAAAACGACAGCGTCAATGTCGTCAAGGGTCTTAACTATCTTCGGTTAGCAGCCCAAAGCGGTTCGCCAGAGGCCAGAAAGACCCTGCGTACCGTCTATGCAGCACTACAGCAATCGGCAGCCAACGGCAGCACAACGGCAGCCAACATTTTAAAAGAACAAAGATAACATAGTCATGAGACGAACCCTCCTATATATAATAATAGGTATGATGGCAGTGCTTCCAGCCACGGGCCAGGTGCAGTTCCGCACGGCAGAGCTGCAGCGGTTGGCCACGGCATTGCAGATTGACACCGCCACCCTACCCGAAGGCTACAGCCATCCCACGGCCAACGGCCTCCACCTGACGGTGTATGTCTCGGGACAGACGGTGAGCCACATCGGCCTCCACCTCTTTAACGATGAACTCCGTGCCATCGGCAGTTCTCCCGTCTTCGACTTCCTGGAGCGCTATTTCCTCCAACTGAAGTACCCGCCCACGGTGAAGACGGCACAGAACATGACCCGCGACGACAAGTTCCGTTTTACCACTGGCACCTTAGCCACCATCGATGCCGTCCGTCCCACCGACGACTTCGCCTTCAGCAACGACAACCACCACTATACGGCTACGTGGAGCCGCGACGGTCAGCCTTTGTTGGCAGTGTCCTTCCCCGTGGAGTACGAGCTCATTAGCGGTGAGAATAAGATTGAGGCCGAAGAGAACCTGCAGGCCGACATCCAGAATACCAGCGTCTCTGCCTCGCCCCTACCTCAGGACGATGCCTCTCGCAACGACCACTATTTGGACGACAGTTTCTCCAACCGTCTCTATTTCCGTAGGGGCAAACTGGTGGCCAGTAGTCAGCACCCTGCTGAGACGGCTGCCAATATCATGCTCAGCACCCATACAAAGGGAGTTTACGACATCAGCATCACCCAAATATCCTACGGCTTTAGGAAGAAAGTCTTTCAGATACCCCTGAGCCAGTGGATTACCTTCTGCCGCAACAGCGGATGCCAGCTGTACTTTGGCGTGGAGAATATCGAGTCCAATGGCGACATCAGTGCCGTGGTACTGGCCGTCAACGAGGCCGAGAACTACAACCACGTGCTGACGGTCAGCATCACTGCCGATGCTATTGCCCGTCATGAGGGCACCCTTGAGGCCCGCCTCTATCCCTACGTGCCGACACACAATGTCGTGAATATGTTTGCCGCCTACCGTAAGTCGTCCCCCAAAACCTTTGTCAGCCGATGAAAAAGACGATTATCCTCCTGCTGACAGCCAGCCTCGCCGTCATGGGGTTCGCCGTCAACGACCAGATAGAAGACATCAATGCCATCAAGAAGAGCAAGGATTATCTGTATGGCGAAGCAACCACGACGACCATTGGCCGGGCCGACACGCTGGCTTTCGAGATGCTGGAAGAAGAGGTACGCCAGTGGGCTGCCCAACAAGGCGATACGCTGAAGCTGCACATTGACGGCAGGAAACTGCGCCTGCTGGCCGATACTATCCTGACGCGCCGCGCCTCTATGTTCCGCGTCTTCGCCTACGTCAGGAAGTCCGACCTCACGCCCAGCCAACATCCCAGCCAACGCCTAACTTTACCGTCAAAGGACTCACTGGTCAACGACAGCGTGAAGAGCACCATTATGAAACACTTCTTCAAGAAGAAAAAGAACACTGGCAGTGCGCTGTACCGCATCAAGCAGGCCCGCAATTTCTTCGAGCTGAAAGACATCATGCAGCCACTGAAGGAAGAAGGGCAGATCATCGACTATGGCAAATATGCCACTGCCGAGCATCCCGAGGACTGCTACCTCATTGTCTACGACCCCGCAGGCAATATCAAGGCCCTGTTAGGCAAAGGCAAGCAGACACGCCCCAACCTGAAGACCAACAAGGCCGACACCTTAGACAACTACCGCGGGTGCGGCGCCATCTGGTTTACTCTTAGAGAAAATTGAAAATTGATAAATACACAATATGAAAAAGCTATTTATATTTGCATTCATTGCATTCAACACTATCGCCGTATCAGCCTACAATCAGGTGCGGCTCGTCATCAACGACGGCATTAGCGACCAATCGCTCAAAGAGAAGATAGAGCATGCCTTCTCGGTGGTCATGACAGAGATTAACCGCTCACATGAGCGCAACCTCGGCAAGCTGGAATTCCCGGAAACTTATATGTACAAGGATGCCCGTTCCGAGCTGAACCAGCTGTGGCAGAACGACCGTTTCCGCTGTGTCGAGGAAGAGGTGGTAGAGCGGCTGCTGACCACCCGCAACGGCTACCAGGTACGCGGCATTCCCCTCATCGTCAACAGTGCCGAGGGTGGCGAGGAGTTAGGCTATCAGGAGGCTGTCGTCAACTTCGGCCGTCAGGGTGTCATCACCAGCTTCTACTACACCATCAATCCTGAACTCTATTCCAAGCTACGCATGACGCAGATGGGCGACCGCCGTCATGAGGTGGCCGACATCAAAAACCGCATGATGATACTCGACTACGTGGAGCACTTCCGCACGTCGTACAACCAAAAGGACCTCAAGTTCCTGCGCCAAGTGTTTTCTGACGATGCACTGATTATCACGGGCAAGGTTGTCAAAGTGCGTAAGTCGGAGGTGGTACCTTCAGGCAACAAGATCATCTATACCACGCAGACCAAACAGCAGTATCTCGACAATCTGGCCCGTGCCTTCAAGAGCAACGGCTACATCAAAGTGACCTTCGACGATGTGGTCATCGTCGAGCACCCCACCATCCGCGGTATCTACGGTGTCACCGTCCATCAGAAGTGGAACACCGCCCGCTATAGCGACGAGGACTATGTCTTCATGCTGTGGGACTTCCGCAACCCCGATGCGCCCCAGATCCACGTCCGCACATGGCAGCCCGACTACATCGACAAGGACCACGGCCAGCGGCTTAGCCCCGGCGACGTGTTTACCTTAGGCGACTTCGACCTGTAATTGGAAGGAGTTAGAAGGAGATATAAGAAGATAAAAGAAGATAGAGGACGTATGTCTGAAGTCTAAAGTGTTCTTTGACATAGTGACACACAGGAAGTTTGCTGACAGTATTCTGCCTAAATGTTTGGCAGATTCAAAGAATTGTTGTATATTTGCATCGTAAAATATGTAATTATGGCAAACGACGAAGATCTTTTGGTAAAAATCTTGAAGCATAGTCATGAGCAAATCATGTCTGGCAAGAGTTATTCTCAAGATGAAGTAGAACGTTGCTTAGATTACATCAAGAATACTTGGCTTTCAGAGCAAACAATGCTCGAACGCATGGGGTATTTCTGGTAATTCACCATATCACTTCCTGACACTTCTGAGGGCTAACGTCCTCAGATTGTTTTTGTGTTGCTATGACTGAGGGCAAAATGCAGTGTAACAAGTGTATGAAAGAACAAAACTATATATTACTATTCCTCGCTATTGAGCTGCAACAGAAATTCTTCTGCTGTAAGACAAGGCAGCTTGCTGAACTCAAGAAAGTCGCGCTTGTTGTTCGTAATGATGGCATCGCACTTTGCAGCCTTGGCACACTGGTATTGCAGCATGTCCTCGAAATCCCTGCACGGATGGTTAATTGCTTGACGCAGTTGCTTTCTGTCCATAGTCAGTGCCATAATTCTTTTTTCTACTTCGTCAAGAGCATAGTAAACTTCCTCTCTGGTATTATTTTTCTTAACTACGTAAGCAAATGTTGCAAAAGTCAAAGTAGAAGCATAAAGAGTAATCTTACCAGTATAAGCTTTTTCAAAGACTTTTTCTGCCGCATCAGCTCCAGGCCGATTCAGATAATAGTCAAGAAGTATGTTAGTATCAAGGAATATCTTGTTCATTTGCTAAGGATATACGCTAAACGTTCATCGTTATCAATATCTTCTTGCGTAAAGTGTCCCATACCACGCAGGCGCTTGAATGACTCAGGAAGATCTACAACAGCATTGTTGTCAACAGCCGTTGTCTTTGATTTCTTCACGCGTGGCTTTGTAATACGACGAAGAGCTTTAATGGCTTTCTCCATCATGCCCTCATCTGTAACAATGATATTCAATTCGCGGAACAATTCCGAATTCAGTTGTAATGCTGTCATAATACTGGCACTTTATATGTTTCTGGTGGCAAAGTTATACATTTAATCCGAAAGTACAAAATAAAAAGCAGAAAAGTAGTATGGTTATGAAAAACAATACATATAGATGGATGGTTTTGCTATGGGTTCTCATCCATAGCACACTTTCTTTTGCCTACGACGTTGGCATAAGTCCGACTGCATCAGGCTTTTCTGAAGATAAATCAATTCATGCGACGCTGTCGCATGAATTGATGACGCCAGGCAAAGACTTATTGGGGAAATTGTCTTTTTCACACATCCGTGAGTTTATGACTCAAGATGACCCTCTCGCTCGTTTCTTTTATGAGACTGAGTGTATAAAAGGCACTTAGTCTATCAAGGAGCTACGTCGGCAAATTGCAACAAATCTCTATTTTCGCAGTGGAGTAAGCAAAGACCCTAAGAAACTACTGAAATGTAATTAAAATCAATTATAATGTGTATGGATAGAATTATTCCTGAACTTAAAGGGCAAGAAAAAAACACCTTATATGTTATTGGTAATGGTTTTGACATGTATCATGGTCTTAAAACCAGTTATCATGATTTTCATGACTGGCTCCAATCCAACCACTATCCTGAGCTCATGTTGGATTTGGAAAAGATGTTTCCGACTTTGTCGAATAATGTGCCTTTACTTTGGAAAGACTTCGAATCTGCTAGAGGCAATTTTGACTTGTTAAGTATACATAAAGAGTTCTTTCAAGGTAAAGATGATGGTTTTTATGACGAAGACGTTAGCAAGATGGTAGTTAATCGTATTAGTCCAACTATAAATGACATCCCTAAATTACTTAGAAATTGGTTAAAGGATATAGATGTGTTTGAAGTAAAAAATAGGCTTAAATTGAGTTGGGATAGCTTGTTCCTTTCATTTAATTACACTATGCTTCTTGAAAATGTGTATTCTATTCCTAAAAACAGAGTCTTGCACATCCACAATAGTCTTGGTGGTAATGAAAAACTAATAACGGGGCATAATTCTGAAGTTTCTTCATATGAAGCAGAAAAGCTTTGTTTTGGAGCTAATGAAGAACAATCCGTTCAACTGATTGCTCAAGAAATGACAAATTTGATAAAACCTGTAGATCAACAAATGAAGCAGCATATGCACTTCTTCAATTCTCTGCAAAACATATCAAATGTCGTAGTGTTTGGTCACTCACTATCCATGATTGATAGACCCTATTTAACGCATATTCAAAGAAACATACAGGATTTTGCTCACTGGTATTTCATCTGCAAGGATGATGACAGCATTATGAATTTTCAAAAATATGTAAGACTATTCAAAGGCAGGAGATCTTACAGTATTAAAGGTGTTGTAATAGAAGAAGATGGATTACGAAAGAAGATGTTGCCGGAAAATTTTAAATATTGCAAACGAAACGATTAAATTAATATCAACATGATAGGATTTGATAAAGCTAATAATATGAAATTCTTAAAGTATATCATACTGGCATTTATATTTGCTATTCACGCAAGTAATACTCATGCCTACGATTTTGTAGTTGATGGTATTGCATATAATAAACTAACAGCATCTATCAATGAGGTGGAAGTTACATCTTACACTAACAAATACGGAACTAATACATATAGTGGCAACATTACAATACCGTCAAAAGTCACTTATTCTGACATCACATATAAGGTTATAGCTATTGGCAATTCAGCATTTTCTGGTTGTGGCCATAATATAAAAGCAGTAACGATGCCAGTAAGTATTATACGAATTGGTGATGGAAGTTTTAGTTCATTATGGGATATTAATTCAATAGTTATTCCATCTGGTGTTACAGAAATTGGTAATGAAGCATTTAATGATTGCCAAAGTATTGAATCCATAGTCATTCCGGATAATGTTGTTTCTATTGGTGATGAAGCCTTTGACTATTGTTTGCAACTTAAGACAGTTACATTGGGGAAATCTGTAAAAAAGATTGGGAAAAGTGCTTTTTCTCGTTGTGGCATTCTAAATAGTATTAACATTCCTAATTCAGTAGAGACTATAGGAGAAAGTTGTTTCACCAGTTGCTCCAGTTTGCAGTCAATAGAAATTCCTAATTCAGTAACAACGATTGGTAAGAATGTTTTTCATGACTGTAAAATTCTTAAATCAGTTACGTTGTCTAACAATATCACGAAAATAGACGATGACTTGTTTTGTAACTGCGAGAAACTTGAATCTATAAATATACCTAATTCTGTTATTTCGATAGGTAATAGATCTTTTATGGGTTGTAATAACCTTGTTTCAGTTAAAAATTCTTCCAATTTGGTATCTATTGGGAAATTGGCATTCGATGAATGTTATCTCTTGACTTCTATTTCTTTTCCCAAAACATTGCAATCTATTGGAGATCAAGCATTCTATAGTTGCCCTAGCCTTAGTTTGGTCATATCTGAGATGATAGAACCTTTTGCATTACAGACCCAATTCTTTTACGTAAAGCCAGGATTAGGAATCCAAACACAATCAAAAACTTTGAGAATACCAGCAGGAACAAAACAAAAATACATAGACAAAGGATGGACAGGATACTTTTCTGAAGTAATAGAACAACCTATTGAATATCAGTTTACTGTTAGTTCTTCTGGGTATGGAAATGTTGTTTATGACGGAACAAGTATAAGAAATGGTGTTAAGGAGTTTGTTGTTAACGGAGGAACGTCTGCAACTGTTACCTTCTCTCCTGATAATGGGTATAAAATTGCCAGCGTGAAGGTAAACGATACTGATGTGACGTCAAGTGTCTCAAACAATAGATACACTATCAGCAATATCTCTGCCAATACTACTTTGTCGGTGACTTTTGAGGCTATTCCTCCTACAATCTACACGCTGAGCATTACGGCATCGGGGAACGGTAGCGCGTCGTACAACAGCACGACCGTCAGAAATCAAACGAAGTCGTTTACTGTTAATGAAGGAACGTCAGCAACGATTACATTCACACCAGATAATGGCTACCGTGTTGCCAGTGTGAAGGTGAATAACACAGATGTTACGTCGAGCGTATCAAACAACAATTACACGATTAGCAACATCAGCACCAACACGACGATGGAGGTGGTCTTTGGGGAAGAGATAAACACAGTGACTATTGACAACATTACTTATAATCTCAATCATAATGAAAAAACAGCCGAAGTTACATCTGGAACAAACGGATATAGTGGAAAGGTTGTAATCCCTGCCACGATAAATAGTAATGGAACAACTTATAGCGTGACAAGCATAGGAAATAAAGCTTTCTACGATTGTCCTGGCTTACATGCTATAACTATTCCTAATAGCGTAACAAGCATTGGCAGTTTGGCTTTCGAGGGATGCGCTGGCTTAACCTCTGTGACCATTCCGAACAGTGTAATAAGCATTGGAATTTCTGCTTTCCAAGGCTGTTCTAGCTTGACCTCTGTAACTATTCCCAATAGCGTGATATCCATTGGTAATTATGCTTTCACTGGATGTTCTAGTTTGACCGCTGTACATATTTCTGATTTGGCGGCTTGGTGTAAAATATCTTTTTCCGATCTATTTTCAAATCCTCTTTATTTTGCTCATCATTTGTTTCTGAATGGTACAGAGATTAAAGATTTGGAGGTTCCCAGCAGTGTGAAAAGTATAAAGAATTATGCTTTTTACGGTTACACAGGCTTGACCTCTGTGACCGTAGCCAACAGCGTGACATCCATTGGTGATTCTGCTTTCTATGGTTGCTCTGGTTTGACCTCTGTGACTATAGGCAACAGCGTGACATCCATTGGTGATTCTGCTTTCTACGGTTGCTCTGGTTTGAGCTCTCTTACCATAGGTGACAGCGTAACAAGCATCGGTCATTCTGCTTTCTACGGTTGCTCTGGTTTAACCTCTGTGACCATTCCGAACAGCGTAACAAGCATTGGCTTTTCTGCTTTCGAAAATTGTTCTGGTTTGACCTCTGTAACTATTCCCAATAGCGTGATATCCATTGGTGGTTATGCTTTCCGTGGATGTTCTGGTTTGACCGCTGTACATATTTCTGATTTGGAGGCTTGGTGTAAAATATCTTTTTCCAATCTATTTTCAAATCCTCTTTATTATGCCCATCATTTGTTTTTGAATGGTACAGAGATTAAGGATTTGAAGATTCCTAACAGCATGAAAAGCATTGGAAAATATTCTTTCATTAGCTGTTCTGGCTTGATCTCCGTTACCATTCCTACCAGTATAACAAGTATCGACAATCACGCTTTCGAGAGTTGCTCTAACATGAATTTTGTTAAGTCTGAAATTATTTCACCTTTTTATATTTCAGATGATGTTTTTGAAGGAATATCATCTAATGCAACATTACAAGTACCGAAAGATACAAAAAGCAACTATCAAGCGATTAATGGATGGGCTATTAATTTCAAGAATATTATTGAGGAAGAGGAAACAATCACTTACACGTTGAGTATTACCGCATCTGGTAATGGTAGTGCGAACTATAATAGTACGACCATTAAGAACAAGACGCAGTCGTTTACAGTCGATGAAGGAACGTCAGCAACGATTACATTCACACCTGATAACGGCTACCGTGTTGCCAGTGTAAAGGTCAACAACACGGATGTAACGTCAAGTGTTTCTAACAACAAATACACAATCAGCAACATCAAGGCCAACACGACGATGGAGGTGGTCTTTGGGGAAGAGGTCAACACTGTGACTATTGACTACATTACCTATAATCTCAATCATAATGAAAAAACTGCCGAGGTTACATATAGAAATATATCTTCTGCTGATTATACAGGTAATGTCGTAATACCCCAATCCATAACTGCAAATGGAACGAAATATACAGTTACTTCTATTGGTGCAAATACTTTTTATCGTTGTTCTGGCTTGACCTCAGTCACTATCCCTAACACCATTATATCCATTGGACGTGGCGCTTTCAAGAACTGCTCTGGTTTGACTTCTATATCTATTCCAAATAGTGTGACAAGTATAGGTGATTTTGCTTTCCAAGGTTGCTCTGGCTTGACCTCTATTTATATAGAGAATGGTAATACTAAGTATGATTCCAGAGAAAACAGCAACGCCATTATTGAAACATCAACAAACACGCTGATAACAGGTTGTAAGAATACTATTATTCCCAACAGTGTGACAAGCATTGGTAGTTGGGCTTTCTCTGGAAGTTCTAGTTTGACCTCAATAACCATACCCGCCAGCGTAACAAAAATTGATGACCATGCTTTCTATGAATGCGTTAGTTTGACTTCATTGGCCATGTCCAACAGCGTAATAAGCATTGGCGAATTTGCTTATTATGGCTGTTCTAGCTTGATTTCAATAACTTTACCCGCCAGCGTAACAAGCATCGGCAGTAGTGCTTTCTGCAATTGCTCTAACTTGAACTTTGTTAAATCTGAAATAATGTCACCTTTTAGCATATCTACAACTGTTTATGATGAAATATCATCAGACGCGACATTACAAGTACCGAAAGGTACAAAAAGCAAATATCAAGAGTTTAGCGGATGGACTACTCATTTCAAAAATATCATTGAAGAAGGGGAAACTACCACTTATACACTAAGTATTACAGCCTCGGGCAACGGGAGTGCAACTTATAATAGCACAACCATTAGAAGTAAAACGCAGTCGTTTGATGTAGACGAAGGTACGTCGGCCACCGTCACGTTCTCACCTGACAGCGGTTACCGCATTGCAAGCGTAAAGCTGAATAATACAGATGTAACATCGAATATCTCTAACAATAAGTACACGATTAGCAGCATTACAGCGAATACAACATTATCCGTAACATTTGAGGCGATACCTCCAACAACTTACACACTGAGTATTTCAGCATCGGGTAACGGTAGCGCGTCGTACAACAGCACGACTGTCAAAAATCAAACAAAGTCGTTTACTGTGAACGAAGGGACGTCTGCTACTGTTACATTCTCGCCTGACAGCGGCTATCGTATAGCCAGCGTAAAGGTGAATAACACGGATGTTACGTCGAGTGTGTCGAACAACCAATACACCATCAGCAATATCAAGGCTAATACAACATTAACCGTAACTTTCGAGGCAATCCCTGTACCAACCTACACGCTGAATATTACAGCATCGGGAAATGGTAGCGCAACGTATAACAGCACGACCATTAAGAACAAGACACAGTCGTTTACGGTCAATGAGGGAACTTCTGCAATCGTTACTTTCTCACCTGACAGCGGCTATCGCATAGGCAGCGTGAAGGTGAATAATGCCGATGTGACTTCAAGCGTTTCAAACAACAAATACACCATTAGCAATATCACTGCCAATACGACGATAGTGGTTGCCTTTGAAGAAGAGGTGACTGCCCTGACGGTGGAAGGTGTCAATTATTCCGTCGTGTCACAAACGGAGAAGACTGTCAACGTGGTAACAGGAAACTACGGTCAAGTGCTGACGGTGCCCGCAACCATGACACAGAACGGGAAGACATGGACGGTGACGGGCATCAGCAACGATGCACTGAAGGACAGCGAGGAACTGGCTGCCGTCATCTGGAACCCGTCGGCAGCGTTCACGGCAACGGTGAGCAACCCCAACCTGCTGCTGTATGTCAAATCAGAAGAATATGCACCGGCAGCCATCAAGAACGTGGTGGTGAACGGCACGGCCAACAGCATCACACTGACGGAGGCTGCCAGCGGCAACAACTTCTATTGTCCGCAGGCATTTACGGCACGAAACATCAGCTATACACACCGCTACAGCATGACGACGGGCATCGGCGAGTCGAGAGGCTGGGAAACGCTGGCACTGCCATTCGACGTGCAAAGCATCAGCCATGAGACAAAGGGCGACATCACGCCATTTGCCAACAGGAAGAGCGGCGACGCTAACAAGCCGTTCTGGCTGTATGAGTTGACGGGCAGTGGCTTCACGGAGGCAGCGAGCATCAAGGCATACACGCCTTACATCATCAGTATGCCGAACAACCCGCAGTACGACAGCCAATGGTTGCTCAGCGGCAGCGTGACGTTTGCGGCGTCGAACGTCACCGTCGGCAAGACGGAGGACGTGAACACGGCGACATACCGAGACAGGACTTTCGTGCCAAACTATGTTGACAAGGGTGCAGCCGAAGGACTATACGCACTGAACGTCAACAACGACTATACGACCAACGAGAGCGGTATGACCGAAGGCAGCAAGTTCGTGCTGAACATGAGAATGGTACATCCCTTCGAGGCCTATATGACAACGGCATCGAATGCCCGTCAGGTGATTGACGTCTTTGAAGACATGACCACCGACATCAAGATGCTGGGCATCTGGGAGCAGTGTGGTGGTGACGACGGCGCAGTCTACGACCTGCAAGGCCGGCAGGTGTCGCACATGACGAAGGGCGTATATGTTGGTAAGAAAGGACAAAAATACATCATCAAATAAAGACATGAAAAAGCAAACCACACTATTGCTACTGCTGCTGATGGCCATAGTCGGCAAGACGGCGGCACAGGACATTCAGATTACACGCTTTGAGCGTAACTACACCAGTCTGATAGGCAGCGTGAGACCTGTTTACGACAATACAGGGGAGGCGTGTGCCGTCATCAGGTTCTTCGTCCGCGATGCAGAATTTGTGATTGAGCCCAACCTGGGCGTGTTGAAAAGCGAGACACTGCCGGGCGAGATACGTCTCTACGTGCCTCAGGGGACGAAACGCCTCACGGTGAGGCACAAAAACCTGATGCCGCTGAACGGCTATGAGATTCCCATACAGATAGAGCCGAAGGTGACCTACGATGCAGAACTGTCGGTAACGGAAGAGGCCCTGAACAGACATAAGGCCAACAAAGGGCATAACGTCTATGTCGGTGCGGGTTATAACATTCTGTCGCTGTCAGGACCGTCGGTAGCCCTAGGGTTCGACATCAGCCATCATAACATAGAGGCTGGGGCGGTATTTGGCCTGAACAAGACGGACGACTGGTATTTCTACGACGCAGACTCAAACGTCAAAGCGGCCTACAACTATAAGGCTATAAGAATACAGCTAAGGTATGGCTATGACCTGAAGACCACAGACTTCTTCAGCATCACGCCACAGATAGGCGGTGCCTACAACCTGTACAGCGGTTCGGAAGTGGTCAAGGGCAACAGCAACTATGACAGCGCCAACTCAATGTCTGTGCTGGCGGCTGTCAGGATTGTGGCATCATTCAACGACAACTTCAAGCTGCACATCACGCCGGAATATGACTTCGGTGTGTATAAGGACAACAACTGCAAATTGCTGTCGGACTTAGACAGCACGTTCAAGAGCTGGACGGAAGGGTTTAATCTGAATATTGGTTTAATCTATTTCTTCTAAACGATGAAAAAGCATATATTGTTTGCGCTGTCACTGATGATTGTAGCGTGTGGTGGGGACGACGGCGGAGATAGCGGCGAAGTGACTCCCAGCAAGGAGTATCTCAACGTGACACCAAGTCTGGAACTGTTGGCTGAAGGACATTCAATGGATATTACCATCAACGCTAATTGTAGCTGGACTATTAGTAAGGATGTTGACTGGGTAACTGTCAATCCGATGTCGGGAGAAAATACGAAGACCGTCACGGTGTCTGCGATGAAGAATTCGACGGGCGCCGACAGAATGGCGATATTGACCGTCATTGGTGGTTCGCTGCCTGCCAGAAGGGTGACTATCACCCAGCGTAAAGTGGAAGATACGCCCGTGGCGTACACACTGGTAGTCAACACGGAAACGCTGAGTTATGAAAATACGGGAGGGACACAGTCGTTCACCATTACCTCTAATACCAATTGGACGGTTTCCTGTCCTGACTGGTGCTCGTTGTCGACGACTAAGGGTAATGGCAATGCGACTGTCAGCGTTGTCGTGGGTGAGAACACGACGACGGCACAGCGCTCTGGTCAAATCAAGATCAGTGGCAACGGCGTGAATGATGTTACGATCAGCGTCAGCCAAAAGGCCGGTGAAGAGCCATCACACGAACCAGGCTCCGGCGACAACCTGCCCCCAAATTAATAAATGATGCTGATTTGTGTAACAAAAAAACAACCCGCACCTCCGACACTTCCAACACCAAACTCTGGTGTTGGAAGTGTCGGAAGTGTAGGATAAAAGTTTGTTTAGCTATCATAACGTGCGCGCACGCGAACTCACAATCAACCCCACCTAACCTCCCCTTTCCAAGCGGAGGAATTAGTCACTTCATTTTGACACACCCTCCAGTTGATGCTGGTTCCTGGAATTTTGATGCTCATTTTTGGAATTCTGATGCTCAGAAATAAAATTCTAATGGTCAGAATTTTGCTAATGAGCATCAGAATCCAACCATCGAGGTCATCCCTGTTTGGAAATGGTTACTGAACTAATAACAGAATGCCCTGCGAGCGGGTCTGGTGGATTCATCGGAATTTTACATATAAACAGAAAAGCGTGAGAAATCAATCTCACGCTTCTCTTATTTCAGGCTCTGTATAATATCCGCCAACAAATCTTCGCCAGCTTCGAGGCCGATGCTCAAGCGAACGGTGGTGTCGGGAACGGACATTGAGGCACATTGTTCGGGGGTGAAGAGGCCAAAGATGGTTGAGGCAGGATGAATGGCCAGCGACTTACGATCGAAGAGATTCGTGGCGCGACGGATAACCTGCAGTTTGTCGATGAACGCCCAAGCAGCTTCCTTCGAGGCGAGGTCGATGGTGAAAACGGCTCCAGGTAAGGGACCGAATTGCTCACGAGAGAGTTCATAGAAAGGATTATCCTCCAAACCAGTATAGTTGACACGCCTTATCTCTGGCAGTTGCTGACATTGTTTGGCAAGCCAGAGCGTGGTTTCTGCCTGGCGACGGAAACGGATGTCTAGGGTATCAAGGCCGAGGGTTTCCATATAAGCCGCCTGGGGTGTCATCAGGGCACCGAGGTTCGTGACCAGTTCTGTCTTTACACGAGCCGTAAAGGCCAACTTCTTCCCTACCCTCTTTGTACGACTCTGTAAGGCTGGCGAGGGCGACTGCGACCAGTCGAACTTGCCGTAGTCGATGAGCAGGCCACCGAGGCCTGTACCACCACCAGAGATATACTTTGTGCTCGACACCACCTCGATGTCCACACCGAAATCAACGGCACGGAAGGTGGAGAACGGCACGATGGTCGTATCGGCTATCAACGGTACTCCTGCCTGGTGGGCGATGTCGGCCAATTGACGGATGTCAGCCACAAACAACTGCGGATTGGTGATGATCTCGAAGAACAACGCACAGGTCTTGTCATCAATCAGCGCCTCTACCTCCTCAGGGTTGGTGAAGTCCGCAAAGCGGACATCCACACTGAACGTGCCGAGGGTGTCGCGGAGCAGCGAGACGGAGTTGCCAAAAAGATGCTTCGAGGCCACGATGTTGAGTCCCGCCGCACTGACTGCCGTGAGGGCGTAGTGGATGGCGGCCATGCCCGTATTGAGTGCCGTGACGCTTGTTGCTCCTGTCAGTTGCCGCACGCGCTCCTCTAAATAGGTCACGGTAGGATTGGCGATACGGGCATACGACGGGGCCATGGAGCGACCGCAAAACGCGTCGCTCATGGCCTTGGCAGACTCAAACTCAAACGCCGCCGTATAGTAGACGGGCATCGACAATGCCCCGTATGCATCAGGTTTCTGATACTTCGTCGTCAATATTTTCGTTTCGTACTGCACTTTTCAAATTGATAATTGAAAATTGAAAATTTTACCGCTGGCCGACTATCTTGCGGACAGCAATCACGAGTTTGTCCACGTCCTCGCGGGTGTTATAGAGGGCGAAGGTGGGACGGACGCTCATCTCATAACCCAGGGCACGGAGGGCGGGCTGGGCGCAGTGGTGACCGGCACGCACTGCGATGCCCTCCTTATCTAATAACGTACCTGTTTCTGGAACGGGGATGCCGTCGAGGACGAAACTCACCACCGACACGCGGTTCTTTGGATTGCCGATGAGCGTCAGACCAGAAATCTGGGCGAGTTGCTCACGGGCATATTCCGTCAACTGGTGTTCGTGATGCTCGATGTTTCGGATGCCGAGATGGCTCACGTAATCGAGGGCGGCACCAAGTCCGATGGCATCAGCCACATTGGGCGTACCAGCCTCGAAGCGTGCAGGAGGCACGTTGTACTCCGTACGCTCGATGGTCACGTCTTTGATCATGTTGCCACCGCCCTGCCAAGGCTGCATTTTGTCGAGCAGTTCCTTGCGACCGTAGACCACACCGATGCCGTTGGGGCCGTAAATCTTATGACCGCTGAACACGAAGAAGTCAGCACCGAGCGCCTGCACATCGACAGGCGTATGGGCAATGGACTGTGCGCCATCTATCAGCACGGGAATCTGGTGGGCGTGGGCAATCTCGATGATTCGCTGCACGTCGTTGATGGTGCCGAAGGTGTTGTTCACGTGGCCGACGCTAACGAACCTTGTGCGAGGCGTGATGATACGCTCGAACTCCGAGAGAATCAGGTCGCCGTTCTGGTCGGTGGGGATGGCTCTCAACGTTGCGCCACGTTCCTGAGCCACGCGCTGCCAAGGTACGATATTGGCATGATGATCCAGTTCAGAGACAATCACATCATCACCTGGTGTCAGAAACTGTCGGCCGTAGGTCTGCGCCACGAGGTTGATGCCCTCAGTGGTGCCGCGCACGAAGATAATCTCCTCGCTGGTGGCGGCATTGATGAATCGCTGCACCTTTTCGCGGGCCTCCTCGTAGGCATCCGTCGCACGGGCAGCAAGGGTGTGCGCCCCGCGATGGATGTTACTATTGTAAGTACGGTAGTACTCCGAGATTTTGTCGATGACCTGGTTCGGCTTCTGCGTCGTGGCACCGTTGTCTAACCACACGAGGTCGTGGCCGTTGACCTTCTGATTGAGCACGGGGAAGTCGCGCTTAATCTGCTCCGAGTTCAGCGTGTCCGCCTCCTCGTAGTGCAGGTCGCGCAGCTTCTGCGTCTCAGGGATGCCGATGCCGAAGCCGTCGTCCTTAGGGAGCGAAGAGGTATGAACGTCCGCGTCGCCGATATAAGGCAACTCACCATAGCCGCTACCGCCCGCCAACAGCGCATTGAAAGCTGTCTCCAGCTCCGTGAGATTCAGTGTCTCGTCAGGAATAACCTCCTGACGCTCCGCTTGAAACTCCTCGGGGCAGTACTTTTGGGCCACTTCTCGCAGTAGTGCAAAGCCAGGGTCTTCGATACCATATCCACTAATACTATAAATATCTGTCATATTTATTTCTCAACTTTGTTTCTGTGCTGATAGTCATGATAGTAGCCAACCTCTACGTTTTCGAGCACGCCGATAGCGTCGTCGGTTAGTGAGGCCAGCGAGAAGTACTTCGTGAGCAGATAAGAGGCCACGCCAAACTTGTCAAGACCCATCAGACGGGCTGAGAGGCTGGGGGCAATCTCGCCGGGGATACCGCTCTGATGCAGACCGACAACACCCTGGTTCTTCTCACCGACGCGCACGAGGATGATCTTTGTGGTACCTACGCCGCGACCTGTCAGGTACTGACCCTCAACCTCCACTTTGTCAGAAGGAATCAGGGGTACACCGCGCCACAGGATGACTCTTGTGCCAAAGAGATCGGTGGTCACAGGGGGAACGCCACGCCAGGTGCATTCGCGCTCGAAGGCGGCAATAGCACGCGGATGAGCAATGAAGAAAGCGGGTTCCTTCCAGACTAACGACAGCAGCTCGTCGAGGTCGTCGGGTGTGGGCGCACCATAACGCGTGGTGATGCGGTAGGCAGGATTGGCGGCAGCCAACAGTCCGAACTGCTTGTTGTTGATAAGCTCCCACTCCTGACGCTCCTTGATGCTCTCGATAGAGAGGCGCAACTGTTCCTCTAACTGGTTGTAGGGGTTGTTATAGAGGTCTGAAACACGGGTATGCACACGAACTACCGTCTGCAGCGTGTTCAGCGAGTACTCCGTCGGATTCTCCTCGTAGTCGATGTAGGTCTCGGGGATGATGTTGTCCTCCTCGTGGCCGCTGACGAGGTCGATATGCTTCTCGCCGTTGTCGTTCACCGAAGCCTTCAGGCGCAGCTGCTTGTCAACGGCTTTCTCGAATGTCTCGCGGAAGTCGGGCACCTCTTTGATAAACTTGATCAGTTCCTTCAACTTCAAGCCAAGGAATGTCGTCGGTGTGATGGCGCGGACGGATACCGTTGATTCCTGTTCATCCAACAGGTCGGCCTCGCCGAAATACTCACCATCGCCTAACAGAGCAATCCGTAAGTCCTCGCCGTGAGGACCACGGCTGATGACCTCAGCCTGTCCGCTGGCCACGATGAAGAATCGTTGCTTGTCCTTGCCCTCCTCTACGAAGAGTTTGTCCACATCCACCTCTTTGGTCTCGAACGAACTGACCAGACGGTTCAGAATCTCGTCGTCGAACTCAGAGAACAGGGGGATGGCCTTGAGGTTCTTCGCTGTAAACGACGGTACGCCATTAACATATTGGATGGGTAGGCGGTCATTCTTG
>JAEEGH010010888.1_pt1 | contig 20756 bp, 17 predicted proteins | sample 9134181 | NCBI WGS metagenome assembly JAEEGH01 (sample SAMN16246544, study PRJNA631951) | gut metagenome | biome: gut microbiome; feature: rumen; material: DP-attached | host: Bos | place: Iran: Karaj | collected 2018-10
TAACAGCGCTATCAGGACCATGATCCGTGAGGGTAAGGTTCACCAGATAGATTCGGTAATTTATTCATCGGGACGCGAGGGAATGCGTGCAATGGACAGCAGCATCTTCGAGCTCTACAAGAAGGGGCTCATTGAAGAAGAGACCGCGCTGACCTACTGCATCAATCCCGAAGCGATGAAGAGAAATATGATATAAACAAAGTTACTGTTCGGGAGCAAATCTGTGAAGATGCAAAATGCAGGCTTGCTTGCAATTTTGCAGGTACACAGATTTTAGCTGCGTAGCAGCGACGCCGGCCGTTCATGAGCAAGTAGCCTGCGTTAGCAGGCGGATTGCGAATGATGAGGACGGCCTGAACAGTAATCCACCCAGTACTCACATTCAGGGATCAATACAGCAGATTGGTGCATCCGGGCAGCCGGACGTGCCCGGAAAGGAGTTAAGCATGAAGATTATTAAGAGATTGCTGTGTTTTCTGCTTGCAATGACACTTTTTGCCGGCGTCGGCGAGTTTTGGCAGCCTGCAGCGCCCGTCGCTGTTAAGGCAGCTACAGTCGACGACGATATCTTTGTGGATAACGAGAACGGTACGGTAAAGATCACATTTACGGCCGAGGAGAAGGAGACCATCCTGATCCTTGTTGATGTTCCCGCAGGCAACGTAAAGGCGAACACCAACGAGGCCGTACGCTATTACTATAAGCTTTCCGAGGGCAAGAACGTTGTGAACGTTCCGCTGACCAGAGGCGAGGGCGATTACAAGATCCGTATCTGTAAGGTTCTCGACACCGGTAAGGCCTCGGTTCTTAAGACCAAGGAAGTAAAGCTTACCGCGGACGGCAACAAGAGCGTATTCGACGTATCAAACCTCATCGTTTCATACAAGGCGAGCGATACCTATATCAAGAAGGCAAAGACGCTTGTAAAGAAATGCAAGACGGAATCGGCGAAGGTTAAAAAGATATATAACTATATCATCTCGAATTACGCGTACGATTACGAGCTCCTGAGCGTTAAGGCATCGACGAGTTATTATTCGCCCAGCAATCTGAACACCTATAACCGTAAGCTCGGTATCTGCTACGATATTTCCGCTCTGTTCTCGGCAATGCTTAGAAGCGTGGGCATTGAGGCAAGAGTTGTTACGGGTTATACCCCGAACGTAAAAGAATACCACGCATGGACCCAGGTATGGGATTCCAAGAAGAAATACTGGTACACTATAGACGCAACTTATGATATGTGTCTCTATAATTCCAAGAGCAAGAAGAAGTATACGATGATCAAGAAGGATTCGGAGTATTCTGATATCGTATACATGTACTAAAAGCGAGTATTCCGACAGCGCGCGGAGCGCGATGCAAAACGAATAATAGCCCCGGATGCAAGTTTACTTGCGATCCGGGGCTTTTTGCGTTTGAGGCATCGGGCTGAAGGCCCGATGTCGGAATACGAGCGCCCCCACATCGAGCGAGCCCTTGCCTACTATTTACACCGTGAAACAAATATTCTATACTATAGCAAATGAAGCACACGGAGGGACGCCCATGAAACTCATTTCCTGGAACGTTAACGGCCTCAGAGCCTGCATGCAGAAGGGCTTTGCCGATTTTTTCAATAATATTTCCGCGGACGTAGTCTGCCTTCAGGAGACCAAGCTCCAGGAGGGACAGATCGATTTCGCCCCCGAGGGCTATTATTCCTACTGGAATTATGCGGAGAAGAAGGGCTATTCAGGAACCGCGGTCTTTACCCGCAAGAAGCCCATTTCCGTAACTACCGGCATCGGAGTTGGGGAGCATGACCACGAAGGCCGTGTCATTACCCTGGAGTACGAAGACTTTTATCTGATCTGCGTATATGTACCGAACTCCCAGAGGGAGCTTACACGCCTTGATTACCGCATGACCTGGGAGGATGCGTTCAGGGACTATGTAAAGAAGCTTGACGCGAAGAAACCCGTTATCTGGTGCGGCGACCTGAACGTGGCGCACGAAGAGATAGACCTTAAGAATCCAAAGTCAAATCATAAGAATGCGGGCTTTACCGATGAAGAACGCGCGAAGATGACCGTGATGCTCGATTCGGGATTCATCGATACCTACAGATATTTCTATCCGGATAAAAAGGATGCATACACCTGGTGGTCCTATATGGGCGGCGCGCGGGCAAAGAACGTAGGCTGGCGTATCGACTATTTCTGCACGTCGAAGTCGTTTGCCGGCAGGCTTGTGAGCGCGGACATCCATCCTGACGTGATGGGTTCCGACCATTGCCCCATTGAACTGGTGATCAAATAATACGTAAACAGAGGTGACGTATCATGCTGCTGACAGGAGCGGAAATCATAATTGAGACGCTGAAGGAAGAAAAGGTCGGCGTGATATTCGGATATCCCGGCGGGACTGCGATCAATGTCTATGACGCGCTCTACAAAAGAGGCGGGAAGATAAAGCACATCCTGACTTCGCACGAGCAGGGCGCCGCGCACGCCGCGGACGGATATGCGAGATCCACCGGAAGGACCGGCGTGTGCCTAGTGACTTCGGGCCCCGGGGCCACGAATCTGGTCACGGGCATCGCGACCTCGTACATGGACTCTGTGCCGGTTGTCGCGATCACGGTCAATGTATCGAATTCCGACCTCGGAAAGGACAGCTTCCAGGAGGTCGACATTGCCGGCGTCACGATCCCGATCACAAAGCACAATTTCATCGTAAAAGACATTGCTCTGCTGGCTTCGACCATTCGCAGGGCCTTTAAGATAGCGTCGTCGGGCCGCAAGGGACCGGTTCTCATCGACATTACGCGCGATGTCACGAAGGCTTCGTACGAATATTCGCCCGCGCCTCATGAGGACTCGCCCGAATTTGAAAAGGACTTCATAAGCGCTGAGCTCGACGAGGCGGTCCGGCTGATCTGCAAGGCGAAAAAGCCCCTGCTTCTTGCGGGAGGCGGAGCGTCCTCGCATTCGGCTGCAAGAAGCCTCGATCTGTTCGCGAGACGCCTTGAGATACCCGTTATCGACACGCTGATGGGCAAGGGCGTATTCTGCGGCAAGGACCCCGGATATCTCGGAATGGCGGGGCTCTACGGAACACGCGCCGCTGCGACCGCGCTCGCGGGAGCGGACCTGCTGATAGGCGTGGGAACCAGGTTCAGCGAGAGAGTAACGAACAATGACAGGGCGTTCGCACCCAAGGCAAAGATCATCCATATAGACATGGACAATGCCGAGCTCAACAAGAACATCCTCTCCGAGGTTTCGATCGCGGGCGACGCGGCTGTCATCATAAGGGAACTTACGAACAGGCTTGAGGGCAAATGCGGGACCAACGCTGCGAAGCGCAGGAGCTGGAGGGACGAGCTCTGCGCGATACGCGACGCGGAGGAAAAAGAGACCGCCGAAGAGGCTCTTGCGGCTGCGAAAAAAGGCAGGCTTACAGGCCCGCTCGTAGTTAAGACCGTATATGATAAACTGAAGGACGATGTGACCGTGACTACGGAGGTCGGACTCAACCAGATGTGGGCTGCGACGCATTACCGTTTCTCAAGGCCCGGACAGCTCCTGACCTCGGGCGGCTTAGGCACGATGGGCTACGGCCTGGGAGCCGCGATCGGCGCGGCTGTCGGTAATCCCGGAAGGCCCGTTGTCAATTTTGCTGGCGACGGATGCTTCCGAATGAACATGAACGAGCTGCTCACCGCGGTGCGCTGCGGACTGCATATTATTGAGATAATCTTTGACAACAGGTCTCTCGGCATGGTGCATCAGCTCCAGAAGATGAGATTTGACGGCAGATATTCCCAGACCGAGTTCGACGACAATGTCGATTACGCGGCGATAGCTTCGGCAATGGGCGCGCTTTCGTTCAATGCCTCCGATGTTAAGGAACTTGAGGCTGCCCTGGCCGTCGCGATGGCGGAAAAGAAGCCGACGGTCATTGTCTGCGGCATCGACCGCGAAGAGATATTTGAATTAAAAGGCCCGGTAAAGGAAGACGAAGGGAGTAAGACAAAATGAAAAAGAAACTGACAGCACTGTTTATGATAATGGTAATGACTGTGGGGATCGCGGGCTGCAATGTGCTCGACAAGTTCCGTACGGTAGACACACCGGCCGTGACCGAGGCTCCGGAACCCACGGATGACGTTGATATTACCGATGAGCCCGCGGACGTTATTACCGACGCTCCCGCGGATGATATCACGGAAGAGCCTGCGGATGATCCCGCTGACGAGCCCGCCTCAACGCCCGATATCAGATTTCTGACAAAGGATTTCGAGGGCAACGGCTGGGACGAGACCTGCTTCTATGAGAACAAGCTCACGATGATAAATCTCTGGGCGTACTGGTGCGGTCCCTGTGTAGGCGAGCTTCCCGATCTTAATCAGCTCAGCGAGGATTATGCGGATAAAGGCCTGCAGATACTCGGTATCTCAATGCCGGATGAGGAGGCGGACAACCGCGAGACCGTCGAGGAGCTCGGGATCACATATCCGAACCTCTTCTACACCGAGGAATTCGATGAATACATGGATACCGGCTACTATCCGACGACCATCTTTGTCGACAATGAGGGGCATGTGATCGGAAGCGCCTGCATCGGTTCGAGGGAGTACAAGGACTGGGCTAAGATGATCGACGATCTTCTGAAGGAGTGATCACTTTGAGCAGAAACAAAAAAAGCCTGATATGTCTTGCGGCAGCCGCGGCGCTCATTGCTGCGGGTATTCTGCTGAACCAGAACAGTGACGTGCTGGCCAAGGCGATACGGGTATGCCTTGAATGCATCGGAGTCGGGTGAGGTGCCGCATGACCGGAGAGATTACGATAAAAAAGGGCCTGAGGGCCCGGATCCGTTTCAGTATACAGCTGGCGGCTTCCCTTATCCAAAACGCGAACTTCAAGGGGTTTTTCACGGGGAAGATCTATCGGGGCAGCATAAAAAATGTATGCGTGCCCGGACTTAACTGTTATTCGTGCCCGGGAGCCGTTGGCGCGTGCCCTATAGGCTCGCTGCAGAATTTCCTCGGCTCGAAGACCTTCAAGTTCCCTTATTATGTCATCGGACTGCTCCTGTTCTTCGGAGCGCTGCTCGGCAGGGCGGTGTGCGGTTTTCTGTGTCCGTTCGGGTTTATCCAGGAACTCATACACAAAATACCGTTTCCGAAGAAAAAGGTATGTACATTTAAGGGCGATAAGCAGCTGAGATACCTGAAATATCTGATCCTGGCAGTTTTCGTGATAATACTGCCCATAATGATCAAAATGACGCCCGCCTTCTGCAAATACATCTGCCCCGCAGGTACTTTGGAGGGCGGAATACCGCTTGTCGTGCTGCATGGAAAGAAGCTGGCGATGCAGGTCGGAATGCTGTTTGACTGGAAGCTCGCGGTACTGACGGTAACCGTTGTTCTGTGCCTTATCATATACAGGCCGTTCTGCAGATATATCTGCCCGCTCGGCGCGATCTACGGACTTACCAACAAAGTCAGCCTTTACAGGCTCAGCATCGACAGCAGCAAATGCGTGGGCTGCGGCTCATGTACGAAGGCATGTCCGATGGCCGCGGATCCGCTGCGAAAGCCTGATTCGCCCGAATGCATACGCTGCGGCGTCTGCGCGGATGTCTGCCCCGAAGAGGCGATACATATAGGATTCCGGACCGTAAAGAAGGAAAACGGTACCGTTGCGGACAAATAGAATAATAAAAGAAAAGGTCGTGTCCCGTCCGCAGATGCGGATCGAACACGACCTTAAATTTTGTTTGATCAGCCTTCACCCTCGCCGCTTGTTTCGTCGGATCCGGGTTCTTCGTCTGTGCCTTCACCGGAATTAATGTCGAATTCCGCGTTCGGGAAGGCTCTCAGCCAGTAAGCCAGCAGGTTCTCGTCCTCTGCGGCTTCGGCCTCCATCTGAGCGTAAGCTTCGTTGATCAGCTGCTGTACATCCTCGTCATAATTCAGGGCGTTGAGCGCTTCCTCAACATCGTCTTCGACGCTGCCGATGTAGACCTTTAATTTACCGTCGGTATCCTGATAAACGAAAGCCCTGTCGATGGAGATCGCAGGAGAAGTGATGGTGGCAATCTCGGAATAGTAGGTGTAATAAACCACATAATCTATGTTGCCTGCACCCTTCTTCGAATAGCAGGTAATGTCCGAAAACTTTTTGATCGTGGCGAAGCGCTGCTGAAGATATGCTTCGTCGATCGATGAGGCGTCGGATACGATACCTTCAAACTGTTCTTTGTCGCAGCTGAGCTTTGCATCGAGATAGGCGGCGATGAGTCTGTCTATCTCTGTGGTTCCGTCAAGCTTTGTGAGCGTGTTCGGAACCGGCGTCGGCGTGGGAACGGGAGTGGGAGTCGGCGAAGGCGTCGGTGATGCGGTGATCACTGCGTCAGCCTTGTCGGGTACTTTGTTCGCGGCCGTAGCTTCTGCGGGAGAGAATTTGAAGGAGATGAGTCCGATGGCCATGATGCCCATTGTGAGCAGCAATGAGACTCTTCTGTGAAATTTCATATTACTTTTAAATCCCCCTTAACCGGAAAGACATTATAACAGAGAAAAAAGCGTATGGCAATAATATTCTGATATCCACCTTTTAGTATACCTTTTATCGGGAACAAAGGCAAGCCGGAGGCATGAAAATCCCCCGGACGTTATGTCCGGGGGATACGGGGTTTATTTGGTCAGAAGTTACTGCTGGTAATTGTTGTTGTTCCGGTTCTGGTCCTGATAAGGATCCTGATTCTGATAAGGGTTCTGGTTCTGGTAGGGGTTCTGGTTCTGGTAGGGGTTTTGATTCTGATAAGGATCATAGTAGCCGCCCTGAGGACGATCGGGCATTACGATCGCCGCGATTATGTAAGCCAGCAGACCCGAACCTGCCATCAGTGATAAAACAACCCAAATGAGTCTTACGAGTGTTGAATCGATCTCGAAGTACTCTGCGATACCTCCGCAAACACCTGCGAACTTCTTGTCAACAGTGCTCTTGTAACATTTCTTTGTCATAGCTTTCTCCTCCCTTTTAGCAAAAAGTTAAATCGTGATTTTATGAATAATATTCGGGACCGTTGTGCGAAACTACTGCGTTGCCTTCGCGGTTAAGCAGGGGAGTTATCGCGCAGCCGTAGCCGCTTGCAACATAGAGATAATTAACTCCGGTCTCGCGGTCGATTATAACATAAAACTTACGACTTGTCAGCGAGTTGCCTTCCGACTCTTTTACAACAAATCTCTTGTCCAACATTACTATCACTCTCCTTTAATACTATGCAGGACGTATAACCTTTGTTGATGGTACCATCATATACCGGATCGTGTATGCGATAAAGTGCTGCAGGTGCGGGATAGGATATTCTAATTCGCTCCCCGATGGTAAACATTGCACAGTGAAAAGCTTTTATAAGGTAGCGATTGCCACAGGCCTTCGGATAATGTATGATAGGGTGCGGGGAGGAGGTCATTTTATGGCAGAATACTTTGAGACCGGACACGAGCAGGAGAAACTCGTCCTGGTAGCCGTGTCCCTTGACAATGACGATATGACCGACAGATCGCTCGATGAGCTTGAGGAGCTCGCGCGTACAGCGGGCGGAGAGACTGTCGGAAGGATAATCCAGAACCGTGAGGCTTTCAGCGCGGCCACTTATATAGGAAAGGGCAAGATCGAAGAGGTAAAGGAAATGATCGCGGATACCGGCGCGACCGGAATTGTCTGCGACGATGAGCTCTCTCCGGCGCAAATGAACAATCTTGAGGAAGCGCTCGATACGAAGGTTATGGACAGGACCATGCTGATACTCGATATTTTCGCGAAGCATGCGTCTTCGAACGAAGGTAAGCTTCAGGTAGAGCTCGCACAGCTCAAATACAGATCTTCGAGGCTTATCGGTTCGAGAAGCTCGATGTCGCGTGTGACCTACGGCATAGGAATGCGCGGCCCCGGTGAGAAAAAACTCGAAGTGGACCGAAGACTCATCAGGAACAGGATATCGCAGTTAAAGGCCGAGCTTGAGGAGGTTGACCGCACGCGCGACGTCACAAGGGCGCTCAGGAGCAGGAATTCGGTTCCCGTGGTCGCGATCGTCGGATACACGAACGCCGGCAAATCCACATTGCTCAATTACCTGACCGGCGCGGGGATACTCGAGGCGGACATGCTTTTCGCAACGCTCGATCCCACAACGAGGAACATGAAGCTCGAGAGCGGGCAGGAGATACTGCTCACGGATACGGTAGGTTTTATCAGAAAACTGCCTCACCATCTGATCGATGCGTTCAGATCGACGCTCGAAGAGGCAAAATACGCGGATATCATCCTGCATGTGATCGACGCTTCGGATCCCGAGGCCGACGAAAAGATGCACGTGGTCTATAAGACGCTCGAGAAGCTCGGCGTAAAGGATAAGCCCGTTGTGGCGGTATTCAACAAGCAGGATAAGCTTCTTTCGCCCGAATCGGTGAAGGACCTGCGCGCCGACAGATCCGTGCGCATTTCCGCAAAGACCGGAGCCGGCGTGGACAAGCTGCTCGATTCGGTGGAAGAACTGCTGAGGGAAAAGAAGTCCTATTTCGAGGGTACGGTGCCTTATACCGACGCGGGACTGCTCCAGCAGGTAAGGAAATCCGGACAGCTGATCGCGGAAGAATACCGCGAGGACGGCATCTTCGTAAAGGCCTACGTACCCGCGGATGTATACGGAAGGCTCTGCAAATAGGGCTATGCAATAATTGCGGGTAAGATAGCAAAAAAAAACATGGAAAAATAATAAGAAATCCCGTAGAATGTGTTATGAAAACGATTAAGTAACTTTATTCCAAACTTAAGGAGACAGACTATGAATTACGGCTATTTTGACGAGAAAGCAAAGGAATATGTTATCACCAGACCCGATACTCCGAGCGCGTGGGCAAACTATCTTGGCTCACCCGAGTACGGCGCGATCATTTCGAACAACGCGGGCGGATACAGCTTCGTAAAGTCCGGAGCGAACGGCAGGATCATCAGATACCGCTTCAACAGTGTTGCGATGGACCAGCCCGGACGTTATGTCTACATCCGCGATCTCGCGAACGGCGATTACTGGTCGGCTTCATGGGCGCCCGTCTGCAAGCCCCTCGAGAGCTATAAGTCCGAGTGCCGCCACGGTACCGCTTATACCGTGATTTCGTCGGAATACACCGGGATCAAGGCTGAGACCACTTATTATGTACCTCTTAACGCTACCTATGAGGTCTGGAGATGCAAGGTGACCAATACCGGCAACTCTCCGAGAAAGCTTGCGGTTACAGGCTACTGCGAGTTCGTTAACGAGAACAATTACGAGCAGGACCAGGTTAATCTTCAGTACACCCTGTTCATTACACATACCTACTTCAAGGATAAGTTCATCCTTCAGAAGCAGAACGAGAATTTCCACAATCCCAACAATGAGCGTTTTCTGGGACTTGCGGGCGCGAAGATCGATCATTTCTGCGGCGACAGGGACCGCTTTGTCGGCAATTACCGCAGCTACGCGAATCCCGTGGGTATCATCGAGGGACTGAAAGGCGACCTGAACTACTGCGATAACTCCTGCGGCGCTCTTGAGAGTGATATCACGCTCGAACCCGGCGAGACAAAGGTATTTACCTATCTGCTCGGCCAGAAGCCCGAGAATACCGCAAGAGAGATCATCGAGCGCTATGAGGACGCCGGACTTGTGGACAAGGAGCTTGCGGAGCTCACAAACTACTGGCATTCGAAGCTCGACAACCTTCAGGTGCATACTCCCGACGAGAAATTCAACAATATGGTCAATGTCTGGAACGCGTACAACTGCTTTATCACCTTTACCTGGTCCAGAGCGGCTTCCTTCCAGTACTGCGGCTTAAGAAACGGTTTCGGATACCGCGATACCGTACAGGATATCCAGGGCGTTATCCATCTGGCACCCGAGATGGCTGCGGATCAGATCCGCTTCATGCTCTCGGCGCAGGTTACGAACGGTGCGGGACTTCCTCTTGTTAAGTACACGCATAAGGCAGGTCAGGAGAATACTCCCGACGATCCCGCGTACGTTAAGGAGACCGGACATCCGAGCTACCGCGCTGACGACGCTCTCTGGCTGTTCCCTACCGTTTACAAGTACATTTCCGAGAGCGGCAACATTGCTTTCCTTGACGAAGAGATCTTCTACGCGAACAACGGCGAGAAGGGCAGCGTTTACGATCACTTAAAGCGCGCCATCGCATTTTCGATGAACAACCTCGGCAACCACGGAATGCCTGCCGGACTCCATGCGGACTGGAACGACTGTCTGCGTCTCGGCAAGAAGGGCGAGTCGACCTTCGTTGCGTTCCAGCTGGTATATGCGGTCAAGATCCTCCGCAAATACGCTGAGATCAAGAAAGACAGCGAATATGTAAGCTATTTGGACAGTGTTCAAAATAGGCTTTCCGAGATCCTTGCACCCTGCTGGAACGAGGATCGCTGGATCAGAGGCTACAAGGAAGACGGCGTGATCATTGGTCAGCGTACCGATCCCGAGGCTTCGATGTGGCTCAATCCCCAGTCATGGTCCGTTATCGCGGACTTCGGCACGAAGGAGCAGCAGGAGAAGGCCATGGACAGCGTTGAAAGAGAGCTCAATACTCCTTACGGCGCGATGGTTATGTATCCGCCTTATGAGAACCACGGTTTCGACGGCGCCCTGATGACCTGCTTCAACAAGTGCGTTAAGGAAAATGCGGGTATCTTCTCGCAGCCTCAGGGCTGGCTGATCCTGGCCGAAGCTAAGCTCGGTCACGGCAACCGCGCTTATAAATACTGGACCGAAGCTGCACCCGCAACCTATAATGACTGTGCCGAAAAGCGTGCTCTTGAGCCTTACGTTTACGGACAGTTCGTTGAGGGCAAGGATTCGCCGTTCGCGGGCCGCGCTCATGTACACTGGCTGACAGGTACCGCATCTACCGTTATGGTAGGTACCACAGAGGGTATTTTGGGTCTTAATCCCGAGGCAGACGGCATCGTTATCGATCCTTCGATCCCTTCGGAGTGGAAGAGCTACACCATGCGCAAGGTATTCAGGGGCAAAGTCCTGAACGTTACTGTAAACAATCCGAACGGCAGCGAGCATGGTGTGAAGAAGGTTACCGTGAACGGAACCGCTATCGACGGACTGCTCATCAGGGACGATGCTTTAAAGGCAGAAAATGAAATTGTAATAGAAATGTAAGAGGAAGAAGAACAAGAAATGAAAACAATGGGGAAAACGATCAGAAAAACCGCAGCCTTGCTGATAATGGCCGCGATGCTCGCGTCGACGGCAGTCGGATGCGGTAAGAAGGAGGATCCGGCCAAGGACCCGGCCACGGATGTTACACAGCCTGTTGACAGCGGAAATGCAGCAACAGATGCTCCCGCACCCACGGATGCGGCGACAGACGCACCTGCAGAGCCTACGGATGTACCGTCCGAGCCTACCGATAAGCCTGCGGATCCCACAAAGGCGCCCGAACCCACCGAAGGCCCTTCTTTGAGCGGCATCACGCCTTACGAGGCTCATCCTTCATATGTGAGCAAGGCGAACGACATTAAAGAAGTAAGTCTTGTTTTTGACGGTGAAGGCGGCTTCTCCTTCTCGGCCGAAGGCATGCTCTTCAACAACGATCTGACCCTTACGATCTCGGCACCCTCGGGAGCGAAGGTTTACTACACGCTCGACGGCAGGATGCCCGACGAGAGCAGTACCGAGTATACCGCACCGCTCACACTTGAAGCGCACGGCGGGAATTTCCCTCCCGCACATCTCTTCAGGGCGGTGGCAAAGCTTTCCGACGGTACTTTTTCAAAGACTGCGGCAAAGACATTTATCGTGGCAAAGAACCTTGAAGGACGCTTCACGACCCTGATCTTCTCGATCAGCGGAGATCCCGACGATCTTACCGAACGTCCCGACGGTATCTTCTACGGAAACAATTACAAGCAGCGCGGACGCGAGAGCGAGCGCGGCGTATTCGTAGAAGCCTGCAGAGCCGACGGCACCGAGCTGATCGCTCAGTACGCGGGCGTCAGGATATACGGCGGATATTCGCGCCAGAACACTATCAAGTCCATGAAGCTGTTCTCGCGCAAATCCTACGATCCCGATCATAAGAATTTCAAGTTCTCTGAGTTCGGAACGGCTAAGCTCGACGGATCGGACGGCATCATCAAGAAATACGACAAGCTTGTCCTCAGGAACAGCGGAAACGACATGCAGTTCGCGTTCATCAGGGACGAGCTTAGCCAGGCTCTCTGCCGTGTGGCGGGCTTTGAAATATATGAAGGCTGCCTTCCCGCGGTTGCTTACCTTAACGGCGAGTATTACGGCTATTTCTGGCTGCACGAGAGCTATTGCGACAAGTACCTGAAGGAGCTCTACGGCGACGCCGAGGGTGAGTTCTTCATCCTTGAAGGCAGCGAGCAGAATAAGAGCGACGATGACGACTGTCAGGATCTTGTTGACGAATACAACAAAAAATACAACGAATTCACCGGGGCGGATCTGACCGACGACGCCGAATACGCCAAGCTCTGTGATTTCATGGACGTCGAGGATTATCTCGACTACTACGCTTGGAATATCACGATCAATAACTGGGACTGGCCGAACAATAACTACAAGGTATTCAGATATGTTGAGGCCGACGCCGCGACGCTTGCCGCGGAGGGCGCTGCCGTTACCCCCGACAATGAAGTGTTCGACGGACGCTGGAGATTCCTTGTACACGACATGGACTACGCTTACGGTATCTACGACCAGTACCAGGCCGCAGCGAACTACAACAACCTCAAGGTCATCCTGAACGCCAGCGACAACCGCTATTCGCCTCTCTTCAAGAAGCTGATGGAGCGCAAGGACTGCAGACATTACTTCAGGGAAAAGGTCATGGAGTTCTTAAACGGCGCGTTCAGCGAGGAGAGCATCTTAGCGACCTATGAGACTTTGGACGCAGAGAGAGCGGACGAGCTTGCTTATTACTACGATTTTATCGCTGAACAGCGCAAAAAGGGTGATTTCACGCTCTGGACGAACGCCGATTATCTGGCGGGAGTCGAAAAGCAGATCTTCAACTTTGCCAAGGACAGAGGAAGATATGTGATCAAATATATGGACAGTCTGCTGCCCGAGATTGAATAAGCGGGAGATGATTTGAATGTTTTACAATCTGTACGGTCCGACAGCCGAAAATGCGCTGATCTACGCGGCTTTGCTGCTCGGTTTTGTGCTCACCTACATACTTTTGAAGGCCCTTAAGCCAAAGCTTCCGGGAGATATCGGAAGAGCCTTCGCGGTAAACGCCGCGGCGGCAAAGGGAAAGCCCCGCGGGGCGGGAGTCGTGTTCGTTCCCGTTTACGCGCTGCTGATACTGCTCTTCGTTCCCCTCACATGGGAGAGCATCTGCTACGTGGTGCTCATGATACTCGCGATGCTCGCGGGCTTCCTCGACGATGCTTCGAAGAATCCCTGGGGTGAGTATAAAAAGGGCATTATCGACCTGGTGATCTCGCTGGCGATCACGATCGTGTTCATTTGCAACAATACGACGAGTATTCTTCTGGTATACAGCGGGAAGACGCTCGTGCTTCCGTTCTGGCTCTATGCGGTACTCGGAACGGTGCTTGTCTGGGCTTCGATCAATGTGGTCAACTGCACGGACGGCGTCGACGGACTCTCAAGCATGCTTTCCCTTATATCAATGGGAGCGTTCATCGTCCTGCTGAACAGGCCTTCGGTCGCGGAGCACATCGAGTGCTGCCTGCCCGGAGTTGATTTCAAGGTATTTATTTACGGATTCATGGGAGTCTTGGGAGCTTATCTGCTCCTGAACGCGGGTCCCAGCATCATGCTAATGGGCGACGCGGGATCGAGGACTATCGGCGTGTTCTTCGCGCTTGCTGCGATGAAGAGCGGATCGCCCCTGATGTTCATCCCGATCTGCCTCGTATTCATCATCGACGGCGGACTCGGCCTCATCAAAGTTTCGCTCCTCAGATTCCTTAAAATTCACATTTTGAAAAACGTAAGGACGCCGATCCACGACCATGTCCGCAAGAACAAGAACTGGTCGGACGCCCAGACCGTCATACGTTTCGCGGTTTTGCACGCCGTAGTGCTGTTTGCGGCGCTGTACCTTATACAGTAAACAGTTTCACGCTTTGACGAGAAAAAATAAAAAAGTCTCTCAAAAAGGGTTATGTTTTCTTCGCAATGTCCGATATATAAATTGAGTGAATTGATGAAGAAAATTGACAAGGATGTCACCTTTTCGGGAGGCTTTTGTTTATGAATAGATACAAAACAAAAAAGACTGTTATGCGTGAAAGATTGCTCCAGGGATTTATGGCTGTGGCAGTCTTTATTGCGTTTATCATATTTGCGGGCGGCATCGCGGCTCAGGCGGCGACCGGATCCGTATCCGTCGAGTCGGTCGATTACAGCGACAGCACGATCACTTTGAAGATGAGTTCGGCGGATCATATGATCTTTCTTTCGAACGCCACCCAGAAGAAGTGGGAATACGTTCCGGCGATCATTACCGACCACGGCTCGTATAAGACCGCGAAGATGGATATCTCGTGGGTTTCGCTCAGCACCAATTACGTGATGAGCTTCAAAGGCGATGTGTCGACCGAACCCATAAAGGTTACGATCCCGAAGCGAGACAACTCTCTGAAGGTTACCTACAATATGAGCACCGGAAAGATGAATTTCACCAATGCGGGCACCAAGACCATCGAGTGGAAGAAGCGCGACTGCATGGAGTGGACAGATTATAATGAGCAGACTTTTGAGGCACAGCTGGCGGCATTTATCGACAACGGTGCTTCTCTGATGTTCAGGGTTAAGGGTACGAACGGCTCCGGAGCCGATGCAGGCAGCAGACCCGGTAAGGAAGTTACGGTCAATATCCCCAAGAAGTCGACCGCTCCCACGATCGTGATCGACGATTCGAAGATGAGCATAGCCCTTAAAAAGGGAATGGCATACAGATATGTTAACGAGAACGGATATCCCGTAAACGAGCAGAGCGGCTGGACCGAGATCACCTCTGACTGCCGTAAGACGCTTGCTGACCTGGCTCCCGCAGCGATGTACAATGCAGGGCAGGCCGCCAAGGATGTTTATATCCAGTTCTACAAGAAGGCAACCTCGAGCTCGCAGATGTCAAAGTACAGAACGATCAAGATCCCTGCACAGCCGAGTCTTTCGACCGCAGACCTCTCCGCTGAGAACTCCCTGATCGAGTACACCAGCGCTACATCGTTCAAGCTTACGTTCAAGACCGCAGGCGAGAACAATGTGCTTGAGTACTGCATCATCACAAAGACCATGCAGGATTACGGCGTAATGATCGAAGACCTTAGCAATGACAGCATCACATGGACAGCAGTCAGCTCGCAGACACCGATCGTGAAGTCAAAAGAGACCGATTCCAAGCTGACAGACGGCAGCCAGATATACTTCAGAAAGAAGGCCGTTAAGTCTCTTGGTGAGGAAGGCTACCAGATCGCATCACCCGCTCAGCTGCTCGGAACAGTTCATTATCCGACAGGTGCCGTAACCGAGTCTTTCACTCTTCTCCAGACCATCGAAGGCATGTGCAAGGACGGCAGCAATCCGCTTTCATTCTCATTTAAGAGTGACACAAGAGGTGAGATCGAGACGATCCAGTTCAGGACCAGCGGCGGCAACGCAATGGGCACCGCGAAATTCACCGTAACGATCGGTGAGAATGATGATAAGACCTATAGTTACAACGTAAAGCTTACCGACATTTCGGGCATCACCCGCAGCGACAATGTGCTTTACGCATACATCTACTTCAAGGGCGAACCCACTAATGATCCCACAAAGGCATCGATCAGGAGCAGCGAAGAGGGCGGCATCGGATTATACATCTATCCGAAGAGTGAGATAAATAATCCTTTGGGCAATCAGGAACTGTCTCATGTAGCAGACAAGCTTGGTTGGGATAATTACGATCCCTATACTGACAAGATAAAGTTCTCAACAGCCATTAAGCGCGTATATCTTTCGAACAGAGAAGATGATCAGAAGGACTTCAGGGTTAAGGTAGATTTCGGAACACTTTACAAACCTAACCTTGATGCTGAGGAAAAGGAAACCTATACAGGATCCGAGGTTGAAGTCAGAGAAATCAAATACGACGGTGTCAAGCTTGATGCGTCAGACTATACTGTTGAGTATTTTTCGGACAAGAACAGCGATAATAAGGATTACAGAGTTGCAGTCATCACACTGCACGCTGACAAGATCGAGCAGCATGCGATGATCGATGACAGGGATAAGGACACTTCCGTTTACATTTACTTAACCAACGACGAAGTGATCACCTCCGGTCTTACAATGAACCTTCAGAAGACCGCAACAGTAAAGAATACATCATTTAACTTTACAGAGGGAGGCCTTGAAGCGTGGACCACGATCAAGACTACCGATTCTCAGGGAAATGTTTCGGAGAAGAAAGAGCGTAACCTTGAAAAGTACTACACGATCAATCTTACGATACCTTCGGGGCTGGGCGGCAAGCAGGACTACGATGTAAGTGTTCTGACGGTTACCTGGAACGGCAGCAATATTCTTTATGATATAGATGATTCGTTGGGCCATACGATCAAGGTTACCCTTGACAGCGATCTGCTGAATAAGCTCACGGGATTCTCGACCGCCGTTACATACCCCATAGTGATCGAATTCACTAACGGCTATGTGATCTCGAACGGAATAACGATGACAATCAATCCCGCAAACAATAATAACAACAACTAAGACAGGGAGGGCAGACAAATGAAGAAGAATCTGATCAAGTTCATCGTCACAGCGCTGATCTGCCTGTGCTTTGCCGGATTTACAAAGAACGAAGCCCGCGCCGATGATGCGGCGAGCCAGATTACCGTGGGAGACATCAATTATGAGAGTCTCACGATGAAGATCTATAAGAACGGCAATACCAACGTATATTTCTCGACCACACTCGCGAGCGACCTTTCCGGCTGGGATGAGGTGAGCGGCGTGGCTTCAAATGACGGAAACGGCACATATCTGCTCGTGGACATTTCATGGGCGTCTTCGGCAGCTGACGTGAAGTTCTATCTTCGCGGCGACAAGAATACAAATGCGACCGAGGTCGTGTTCCCGAAGGCTTCAACAGCGTTCAAGGCGACCTTCGACAAGGTAAACGGAGATTTCACCTTTGCCGGCCAGGACGACGCGAAGTATTTCTACTATCGCAAGAACACCGATTACAACTGGGTAAAGGTTTATTTCGAAGGCATGGGCACTCCTAACGGAGATAAAGAAATGAGTTATGCGGATTTCCTTTCGAATGTTGAGATGCTCCGCTTCAAGGGCTCCAAGCTCGTGTTCAAGCTCGGACAGCAGGTCGGGACCAGCGCGACCGAAACAGGTGCAAGACCGAGCAAGGAAGTCACCGTTTCGATCACCAAATACGCTTCGGCACCTTCCGTAAAGCTCAATATCACAAAGCTGACTTTCAACACGAAGAACACGATGGAATGGTCGGACGACATGAAGAACTGGCATGAGTGCGAGAAGAACATGAGTCTCGAAGAACTCGCTCCCAATGCTATCAGCGCCAAAGCATCGGACGTAGTCCTGTTCTTCAGGGTTGCGGCTACTGAGAAGAAGCCCTGTTCGCAGATCGCGGTCGTAGTGATCCCCGCGCAGACTTCAGCACCCGCGGTCGGCAAGGATTCAGAGGTTTCCTACAGCTATGACAATAACAAGCTCCTGCTGAACTTCTCGAAGGCTTCGGCAACGAACATGTATGAGTACTGCGTAGTTACCGCTGACAAGGAATTCTCACTCTCCACCGCTAAGTGGAAGACCATCAAGGCTGCGAAGACGGTTTCTCTTACGAAGAAGAGCGCTGACGGCGCAACGGTCTACGTAAGATACAAGGGAACCCTTGAGAATGTAAAGAAGGGCATCGAGTTCAAGCTTCCTTCGGCATATTCGAGCTTTACGGCGAACGGATTCCAATAAGAAATTTTAAAGAATTTTAATATATTAAGACGGACTGTTTAGGGTGGTCCGTCTTTACTTTTTGCTCATTTCCCTGTATAATAGCAGTCAGCCGCTTGTATAAGGAGCGAAGCGAAAGGCAAGCAGAGTTAAGCTTTTCGATAATAGGCTATGCCTATTATATGCCGAAGGCGATATTATAGGCAAAGCCTATAATCGAAAGGCGTAACTGCGAATGCCCGGAACGCAGTGAAAGGAGATCTTGTTATGAAGAAGTTCGGGAAGTTTATTTTCAGCCTGACAGCAGCTGCGGCAGCAGGAGCAGGCGCATATTATGCTTACAAGAAGTTCGTTGAGAAGGCAGATTCCGATGAGGAAGACGATTTCGAAGACGATCTTGATGAGTTTGAGCTTGATGACGAGGAAGCTCCCAAGGCTCCCGAGTATGTATCGATAAACAACATTCAGGAGACCGCTGATAAGGTTGCCGAGAAGGCAGAAGACCTTGCAGAGAAGGTTGCTGATGCAGCTGAGGGTGCTGTTGACGCAGTTAAGGATGCATTTACCGAATAATTATAAATATTATTCTTGACAGTATGCTTTCATAATGCTAATATATCATCAATTTAATACGCTAAACCGTTGAGGCGAAGATAAAGTTATTTATGCTCCCACAGAGAGCCCGCGTTGCTGAGAGTCGGGCGGAAAACAGGATAGCAAGTGGATCGCTGAGGGCGCGGTCAAAGGAAGCGGGTTTCCCCGCAGGCTCCGAGTATTCCGCGACGTAAGGCATACGTCAGTTGCCGGGAGTATGATAGTACTTCATGAGAGCCGGATTATTGTACCGGTATAAGGGTGGCACCGCGGATAAAGATTATTCGTCCCTGACAGAAGAGATTCTGTCAGGGACGTTCGTCGTTTAAGGAGGTTTTTTATGAACATTTCATTTGAGGAAGCCAAAAAATACGCGGCCGATCCGCGTTACGACATCCTGCCGCTCAGCATCGAACTCCTTTCCGATGTCAAGACGCCGGTCGAGGTGTTAAAGATCTTAAAGAACGTGTCCTCTCACTGCTACATGCTCGAGAGCGCGTCGGACAACGAGAACTGGGGACGCTACACCTTCCTGGGCTATAATCCGAAGCTCTGCATCACCTGCTCGGACGGGGTCATGAGGATCGGGAATATCACGATCGAGACCCGCGATCCGAACAAGTACATCAGGCAGGTCCTGAACGAGCACAGGAGCCCGAAGCTTGAAGGCCTTCCGCCGTTTACGGGCGGTCTCGTGGGATATTTCTCATATGACTACCTGAAATACGCCGAGCCAACTTTGAAGCTGAATGCGGCCGATACGGAAGGTTTCAGGGACACCGATCTGATGCTGTTCGACAGAGTCATCGCTTTTGACAATGTCAAAAAGAAGATGATCCTGATCATAAACGTCTCGCTCGAGAACATTGAGACCGAGTATAACAGAGCCGAGATCGAGCTTAAACAGATGAAAGAACTCGTTCTTAACGGAAAGCCTGCAGATATACCCAAAGGCCGCTTAAAGGGCGAATTAAAGCCTTTATTTGAGAAAGAACGCTACTGTGAGATGGTGGAGAGAGCAAAGAGACATATCTTTGAAGGCGACATATTCCAGATCGTGCTTTCCAACAGGATCGGGGCGGATTACGAAGGAAGCCTGTTCGATACCTACAGGATACTGCGAACGATCAATCCTTCCCCGTATATGTTCTATTTCTCGGGAGACGACATGGAAGTGGCCGGCGCTTCGCCCGAGACACTCGTAAAGCTTGAGAACGGCGTGCTGCATACCTTCCCGCTGGCCGGAACGAGGCCGAGGGGAAAGACGCCCGAAGAGGATAAGGCCCTCGAGGAAGAGCTTTTAGCGGACGAGAAAGAGCTTGCCGAGCACAACATGCTCGTGGACCTGGGCAGAAACGATATCGGAAGGATAAGCCGCTTCGGGACCGTAGAGGTCGAACAGTTCCATACCATACAGCGATACTCACATGTAATGCACATCGGATCGACCGTAAGGGGCGTGATCAGGGAAGATAAGGACGCGCTCGACGCGATCAACGCGATCCTTCCTGCCGGAACCTTATCGGGCGCGCCCAAGATCAGAGCCTGCCAGCTCATAAACGATCTTGAGGACGATAAACGCGGTATTTACGGCGGAGCTATAGGATATATCGACTTTACGGGCAATCTGGACACATGCATTGCCATAAGAATCGCTTATAAGAAAAGAAGCAGAGTTTATGTAAGAAGCGGCGCAGGTATCGTTGCAGACTCTGTTCCGGAGAAGGAATTCACCGAGTGCATGAACAAAGCGGCAGCTGTTGTGAAGGCGCTCAAGATGGCAGAGGAGGTGGAAGAGTGATACTTTTGATAGACAATTACGACAGCTTTTCATATAACCTCTATCAGCTGATAGGCAGCATTGAACCTGACATTAAAGTCATCAGGAACGACGCGATGACGGTTTCGGAGATAGAAGCGCTGAAGCCGGCGGGCATAATCATCTCGCCGGGCCCCGGAAGGCCTGAGGATTCGGGTATATGTCCCGAAGTGATAAAGCAGCTCGGAGGCAGGATACCGATCCTGGGCGTATGCCTCGGACATCAGGCCATATGCATGGTCTATGGGGCAAAGGTTTCTTACGCATCGCGCCTGATGCACGGAAAAGCCTC
>JAEEGH010010889.1_pt1 | contig 20755 bp, 18 predicted proteins | sample 9134181 | NCBI WGS metagenome assembly JAEEGH01 (sample SAMN16246544, study PRJNA631951) | gut metagenome | biome: gut microbiome; feature: rumen; material: DP-attached | host: Bos | place: Iran: Karaj | collected 2018-10
TCCTTGGGCAAAAGGTTCACGCCCAGGCTGATACCCAGTCGGCGACTATGGATAGGACCGATGATATTGTCGGTATAAATATTTGGTTTACGTTCTTGCATGTTGGGTTATGTATATAATTCGGGAGCAAAGTTACGAAAAAAAACTAACATGACAAAATCTATACCCTATTTTTTCACATATTTAATAAAAAAGGCCCCGAAACCATAGGTTTCAGGGCTTTGTAAAGTATCTTTACACAATGTGTAAAAGAGCGTTCCTCGGGATTAGTTGTTCTCAGGACGGAGCTTGCGTACGGTAACGGCAGTCTGCCACATCTCGCTTTCGCGGAGTGCCTTGAGTTCCTTCTCGAGGCCGGCACGATAGTCGGGCTTGGAGTTGGCATCGATGGAAATCTGAGCCTCGTTGCCGAGCTTCACGCTCATGTAGAGCCACTGGCAGATAGGCTTGATGGCATCGTGGAAACGAGGATACCAGTCGAGGGCACCGCGCTGGGCAGTGGTCGAGCAGTTGGCATACATCCAGTCCATACCGTTCTTTGCGAAGAGAGGCATGAGCGACTGAGTAAGTTCCTCAACAGTTTCGTTGAAGGCCTCCGAAGGAGAGTGTCCGTTCTCGCGGAGCACTTCGTACTGAGCGAGGAGAAGACCCTGGATAGCGCCCATCAAAGAACCACGCTCGCCGGTGAGGTCAGAAGTAGCCTCGCGCTGGAAAGTGGTCTCGAAGAGGTAACCCGAACCGATGCCGATACCGAGGGCGATGGTGCGGTCGTAGGCACGACCTGTTGCATCCTGGTAGATAGCATACGAAGAGTTGAGGCCACGGCCTTCGAGGAACATGGTGCGGAGTGAAGTGCCCGAGCCCTTGGGAGCAACCATGATAACGTCGATATCCTTCTGGGGAACACAGCCTGTGCGGTCGTTCCAAGTGATAGCGAATCCGTGTGAGAAATAGAGAGCCTTGCCTGGGGTGAGATACTGCTTGAGAGTAGGCCATACGCTCATCACAGCTGCATCAGAGAGCAGACACATCACGATGGTAGCCTTCTGGGCTGCCTCCTCGATGCTGAAGAGGGTCTTGCCTGGTACCCAACCGTCACTGATGGCCTTCTCGAAGGTCTTGCCCTGACGCTGGCCAACGATAACGTTGAAACCATTGTCACGCAGGTTGAGCGACTGACCTGGGCCCTGTACACCATAACCGATCACTGCAATAGTCTCGTCCTTCAGGACTTCACGTGCTTTCTCAAGAGGATACTCCTCGCGGGTCACTACATTTTCGATGACGCCGCCAAAATTCATTTGTGCCATATTGATTATAATTAATGGGTTATTAAATAATTTCTAGTCTTCCACCTTTTCATGATCTTCCTCACGCTTGGTCAGATACTGGTCCAAACGTTCGATGCATGACTTGGTGATGGAGATGCGTCCGGAACGCACGAACTGCAGGACGCAGCCCAGTTTGTTCAACTGGTTGAAGTTGTCGAGCACGTCGGCCGTGATACCGGTCTTCTCAACGATGGTGTAGGTGGGATTGACCTCCACAATATGGGCATCGTGACGACGCACGATGCGCGAAACCTCGGGATTGGCAAGCACCATCGGAGTAGCCAGTTTCAGGAGCGACGTTTCGAGGATAAATATCTCGTCATCGACGAAGCAGTTGGCCTGCAGCACATCGATGCGCTTCTCGATCTGCTTGGTGAGCATCTCGGCCATCTCCTGCTTGCAGTAGCAGGTAATCGTATATTTATGTACGCCGGGCGTCGATGATGCACACACGTTGAGCGTCTCGATGTTGACCTGACGACGTGTAAACACTGCCGTAATCTGGTTGAGGATACCTGCGTAGTTCTCGGAATAGACGATCAGCGTGTAGTGTGTCAGTCCTTCATGCAATGGGCTGAGCAATGCGCCCTCTTTTCCTAAGGTGGAAGGTGCATCGACAGCTGTCTTCGAGAATCGCTCGTGGAAGCCTCCGTCCTTGAGGTCTTCGGCCAGAGATGCTACACGCTCGCGATAGAGGTTCTTCTCGTACGAATTGCGGTCAATGGCAGCCGCTGCCTTCACAGCCTCATCCAAAGCCTGCAACGATGCCTGTGCCTCGTCGCATTTGCCGCAAGTGTTGCAATCGCCGCACTCACCGCCATTTTTCATATGTTCTGCCATATCACAATATTTCTAATAACATCTCATCCACGTTGGAACCTGGAGGAGTCATCGGTAATACATTATCTTCTTCCTTCACCGCACACTGCAAGAGGAATGGGCCCTCGGTGTCGAGCATCTCGCGAATTGCCGCATCCAGGTCCTCACGCTCAACGACAGTGCGGCATGGGATGCCATAGCCCTTGGAAATCAACTCGTAGTCGGGATTCAGCATCGGGGTGAACGAGTATCGCTTGTTGAAGAACAGATACTGCCACTGGCGCACATTGCCCAAATAATTGTTGTTGAGCAAAATCATCTTCACCGGAGCCTTCTGTTCCATGATGGTGCCCAGTTCCTGAATGGTCATCTGCAGACCACCATCGCCTACAAACATGCAGACAGTGCGGTCGGGAGCACCAAAGGTGGCACCAATGGCAGCAGGAAGGGCAAAGCCCATCGTGCCGCAACCACCCGAAGTGACGATGGAGCGTTTCTTCGTGAACTTGAAGTAACGGCATCCGAAGAGTTGGTTCTGGCCCACATCGGTGACGAGGATGGCCTCATTGTTGGCAGCTTCACTCACCTTGCGGATCACTTCGCCCATCAGCAATGGTCCCTCGGTGGGATGCAATGCCTTGTCGATGACCTTGTCATACTCCTTCTCTTCGTAGGGCTTGAAGCCCGCAATCCACGAGCCATGCTTTGCCTCATCGACATAAGGAATGAGGTCGGCAAGGGTCTGCTTGCAGTTGCCGAGAACGGCCACATCGACCTTCACGTTCTTGTTGATTTCCGAAGGGTCGATCTCGAAGTGGATGACCTTGGCCTGCTTGGCGTAGGTCTTGAGGTTGCCTGTCACACGATCGTCAAAACGCATACCCACGGCAATCAAAAGGTCGCACTGGTTGGTCATCACATTGGGACCCAGGTTGCCGTGCATACCAAGCATACCCTTGTTGAGAGGATGGTCGGAAGGGATTGCCGAAAGGCCAAGCATCGTACATCCGAAAGGAATCTGTGCCTTCTCGGAAAGTTCAAGCACTTCCTGATTGGCACCTGCCAGTTCGACACCCTGACCCACCAGCATGAATGGTTTCACGCTCCGATTGATCAATTCGGCAGCCTTCTGGATTACCGACATTTCGCAAACAGGCTCAGGCACATACGAACGAATGAAGTTGACCTTCTGCGGCTCATAGTCGATGACGGTGGTCTGTGCATTCTTCGTAAAATCGAGCACGACGGGACCGGGGCGACCAGTACCTGCAATATAGAATGCACGAGCCACGGCCCATGCCACATCTTCGGCACGACGTATCTGATAGTTCCACTTGCTTATAGGCTGTGTCACGCCCACTACATCGACCTCCTGGAAGGCATCGGTACCCAGCATAGCTGCACCTACCTGTCCGCAGATGACGACAAGTGGTGTGGAGTCGATCATTGCATCGGCTAGACCGGTGATGGTGTTCATGGCACCAGGGCCTGATGTTACCAAGACCACACCTGTACGTCCACTGACGCGGGCATAGCCTTGTGCAGCATGGATGGCACCCTGCTCATGTCTTACCAGCACATGGTTGAGTTTGTCGCGGTGATCATAGAGTGCATCGTAAGTCGGCATAATGGCACCTCCTGGATATCCGAAGAGGGTGGTGACACCCTGATCCTCGAGGCTGCGCATCAGCGCTTCTGCACCAGATATTCTTTCTGACATTCTATGGGTTGTTTCTGATTTATTTCCTTTAATAAACGTGAAGTCACGTATTTATCGCGATACGCACGTATTAATCGATGATACGCACACCGCCCTTGTCGGCTGACGAAACAGACTGGGCATAGGCACGCAAAGCCTTGCTGACTACGCGATGACGCTTCAGAGGCTGCTGTGGACGTGCTTCCAGCTCTTCGTCGCTGAGTTTGACATTGATCGAACGTGTCGGGATGTCGATGACGATGATGTCGCCATCCTTGATCTTTCCGATGTTACCGCCGGCAGCTGCCTCAGGGCTGATGTGTCCGATGGAAAGGCCCGAAGTGCCACCCGAGAAACGTCCGTCGGTGATGAGGGCACATTCCTTACCCATGTGCATCGACTTGATGTAGGATGTCGGGTAAAGCATCTCCTGCATACCGGGTCCACCCTTGGGACCTTCGTGGGTGATGACAACGCAATCGCCTTTCTTGACCTTGCCACCGAGAATGCCTTCGCAAGCATCCTCCTGCGAGTCGAAGCAAACGGCAGGACCTTCGAAATGCCAGAGTTCGGGAGCCACGCCAGCGGTCTTGACGACACAACCATCCTTAGCGATATTGCCGAAGAGTACAGCCAGGCCGCCATCCTTGGTGTAGGCATGTTCGATGTCGCGGATGCAACCATTGGCACGATCGGTGTCGAGTGTCTCCCACTGAGCATTCTGCGAACCCATCTTGATAGAGAACTTTCCGGCAGGAGCACTGTGATAGATGCGACTGGCTTCGGGGTCGATGTTCTCCTTGAGGATGGAATACTTCTCGATGTCCTCACCAAGCATTGCACCATTGACACGCTTGCAACTGAGGTCGAGCAGATTGCCCTTGGCGAGTTCGCCGAGGATGCCGAGGATGCCGCCTGCACGGTTTTCCTCCTGCACCGAATACTTCTGTGTATTGGGAGCAAGTTTGCAGAGGCAAGGAACCACGCGGCTCAGACGGTCGATGTCCTTCATCTCGAAATCCACGCCACCCTCCTGCGCTACGGCAAGCAGGTGAAGCACGGTATTCGACGAGCCACCCATGGCGATGTCGAGGGTCATGGCGTTGAGGAATGCTGCACGAGTGGCGATGCTGCGTGGCAAAACGCTCTCGTCACCCTCCTCATAATATTTCAATGCGTTCTTGACAATCAGCTTTGCGGCGTCCTTGAAGAGCTGGATGCGATTCACGTGGGTAGCCAGAATCGAACCGTTGCCGGGCAGAGAGAGTCCGATGGCTTCGGTAAGTGAGTTCATCGAATTGGCAGTGAACATACCCGAGCACGAACCGCAGCCTGGACAGGCGCAGCCTTCGATTTCGGCCATCTCCTCGTCGGTCACCGATGGGTCGGCACCCTTCACCATCGCGGTGATGAGGTCGGCATTCTCGCCGCGCCACTTGCCAGCCTCCATGGGGCCTCCGCTGCAAAAGACGGCAGGAATGTTCAGACGCATGGCAGCCATCAGCATACCGGGAGTCACCTTATCGCAGTTCGAGATGCAAATCATCGCATCGGCCTTGTGCGCATTCACCATATATTCCACCGAGTCCGCAATGATGTCGCGCGAAGGCAACGAGTAGAGCATGCCGTCGTGACCCATGGCAATGCCGTCATCGACAGCAATGGTATTGAACTCAGCAGCATAGCATCCGAGTTTCTCGATCTCAGCCTTCACAATCTGGCCGATCTCGTGCAAATGGGTATGACCCGGGACAAACTGGGTAAAGGAGTTGACGATGGCAATAACGGGCTTGCCGAACATTTCACGCTTCATACCATTAGCGACCCACAGGGCGCGGGCACCCGCCATCCTGCGACCCTCAGTGGTCTGAGCACTTCTGAGTTGAATCTTCATTTTGTCGTAAAAACTAACCAATTAAACACAATACACGAAAAGTGACTGCAAAGATACAGACTTTTTTTGATATTTCCTCAAAAATCGAAAAAAATGATGCAAAATTTTAAATATTTCTTCATTTTTATATAAAAAAGCAACTATAAACGGCAAATTAATGCATTTCGACACGAAAAATGACAGGCAGGGACTACAAGCTGGCCAGGGAAAAAGCATGAGGCCCATCCTAAAAGGATGAGCCCCAAGATAATATTGCATAAGATGATCCTTGATTGGAATCACTTTACCGCCTTGAAGGACATGTCGAGACCCTTCACGGAATGTGTCAAAGCGCCGAACGAGATGTAATCGACGCCAGCCTTGGCATAAGGAAGCATCGTCTCGTAGGTGATGCCGCCCGACGACTCGGTCTCACAGCGATGATTCACAATCTTCACAGCCTTGGCAGTATCTTCGGGAGTGAAGTTGTCGAACATGATTCGATCCACACCTTCGGCCAATGCCTCATCGAGTTCCTTGAAGTTGCGTACCTCCACCTCGATCTTGAGGTTCTTGCCCTTCTCCTTGCAGTACTGCTTGGCGCGGCTGATGGCATTGTGGATGCCGCCCGAGAAATCAACATGGTTGTCCTTGAGCAGAATCATGTCGAACAAGCCGATACGATGGTTGCAACCACCACCGATCTTTACGGCCATCTTCTCGAGGATGCGCATACCGGGAGTGGTCTTGCGGGTATCGAGCACCTTGGTGCCTGTACCCTCCAAAGCCTTGACGTAACGTGCAGTCATAGTGGCAATACCACTCATACGCTGCATAATGTTGAGCATCAGGCGTTCGGTCTGCAGCAGGCTCTGTTCCTTGCCGGTCACGATGAAAGGCACATCTCCGGGTACGACATGCGCACCATCCTGCATGAAGACCTCCATCTTGAGTTCAGGATCGAAGGCATTGAACACGCGGCGTGCAATATCGACGCCAGCCAGAATACCCTCCTCCTTGATCAGGAGTTTCTGCTTGCCGATGGCATCGCCAGGGATGCAGCAGAGCGTAGTGTGGTCACCATCGCCGATATCCTCGGCGAAACTCAGTTTGATGAGCTCCTCGATGAGCTCGTTAACAATCTTTTCGTCCATAATACAACTAGTATTAACTTTCAAACCTCTCGAACCTCTCGAACCTTTCAAACCTGTGCCTCAGGTCATGGGTACATAGTTCGTATCCCGCTCCCTGGAAAGTTTTTCCTTGTTGAATACGGGATTGCTGTACATGGTGAGCAGCATGTCCCAAAGGAAGGTCTCGTCGCGGTTCGGGATGTCCACCTTGGCGAGTTGTCCGTTCAAATATGCAGCAGCCTTGGTCTTATCGGCCTCGGTGTACATCTTCTGATTCTTATAGCGATCGGTCTGGTACTTCAGGTCGTAGGCCACATAGTTGATCGGATAGAGCACCATTGCCTCATGCAGCATGTTGTCGATGGTCTCGCAGACACAGTTGACCTGTGCGTTCCTGTCGTTGATCCAGGGATACTGGTCGAACACGCCATTGAGTTCCGAAGTGAAGGTGTAGCGGATGCGGCCCTTGTAGCCCATCAGGCCAGTTGCCATGCTCTTCACGTCGTCGGCCTTGGTCTTCTTCCATTCCGGATTGTCGCGCTTGAGCTGGAACTCGGCAGCCTTGAGGTAGTCGCAGGGGTCATACTCGTAACTGATGGCAACTGGGATAGTGTGCAGGGCACGGACGTTCTGCATATGGTCCTTGGTCTTGCCACCCAACGAAAGCATCTTGATGACCGAAGCCTGCGTGTTGTCGGAGTTGTCCTTCGAACGTCCCTCACGCTGTGCCATCCAGATGGAGCACTTGTTTTCGACAATCTCCTTATAGATATATGCCGACAACTTCATCGAAGCCTCGAGCAGCTGGCGACCGGTAATGTCACGACGCACGACGAAGCTCTTGTTCACCCTGACAAGGTCCTCGATCCATGGGGCAGCAAAAAGGTTGTTGCCGATGGCGATTTCGGAAGTCTCCTTGCCGTTCTTGGCAAGAATGTAGTTGAGGAGCGCCGAATCGAGCACAATGTCGCGATGATTGGTCACAAAGAGGTGTCCGTTGGTGAAGTCAATCTTATCAAGTCCGTAAGCTTCAACACCATCGGTGCATTTTTTGCACAGCATATCGAGGATGAGAAGGATTACCTTGGTTTGAAAATCCTTCACTGTCTTGCAACTCAGGATGAGTGCCTTCATCTGCTCGGGATCGACATTAGGGAATCCGGCCTTGATGGCGCCCAGTATTTCCGGACGATCGGCCAGTGGCCAAAGTTTCGAAGGGATGTCTGCGTCGTTGTAGCAACGAATGTCATCAAAATTGTATTCTGCCATAATGTTTTTGGGTTTAGATTAAAATATTATACTGATCCAAAGGTAATTACGTCATCCATGACATCCGAGATGTCAAGACCGGCAGCTCTGACCTCCTGCGGGATAAACGAGGTGGCAGTCATGCCGGGAGTCGTGTTGACTTCCAGAAGATGCGGGGTGTCGCCGATGATGATGTAATCGACACGGATGATACCCTTGGCACCCACATATCCGTAGATACGTCGGGTCAGTGCCTGAATCTTCTGGGTCATTTCGTCCGAGATGCGTGCAGGGGTTATCTCCTCCACTGCACCATTATATTTCGCATCGACATCGAAGAACTCCTTCTTCGAGACGACTTCGGTGATGGGCAAGGCGCGCAGACCGTCACGTGAGGTATAGCATCCGCAGGTGACCTCGGTGCCTTGCATGAAACTTTCGATGATGACCTCGCCCGTAGCCTCACGTTTGGCGGCTGCGATGGCGGGTTGCAGTTCTTCGGGCGTCTTCACCTTCGTGGTGGCAAACGATGAGCCACCGGCATTGGGCTTGACAAAGACGGGCAGACCCAGTTCCTTGACACACTGCTCGGTATCCACTTCTTCGCCCACATGGAGCAGGATGCTTTTGGCAACGGGGATGCCGAAGGTCGATAGATAACGGTTGCAGGTGAACTTCGAACAGGTGAGGGCGGCAGCCAGCACGCCGCAACAGCTGTAGGGCATGCGTATCATGTCGAAATATCCTTGCAGGATACCATTCTCGCCCGGGGTGCCGTGGATGATGATATAGGCGAAATCGAAGGTGAGTTTCACGCCGTCCTTTACGACCGAAAAGTCCTCACGATCGACGGGCCATGTCTGGTCAAAGTCGTACTGCTGGCCGTCATACTGCACCATCTTCCATTCGGTACCCTTGATGACGATGATGCTGGTCTCATATTTGCTGTGGTCAACGAAACTCCAGATGCCCTGGGCACTGCGGAGCGAAACCACATATTCGCTGGAGTCGCCTCCAGCCACGATTGCGATTTTTTTCATTAATAGTTTCTGTTACTAACATATTCCCGCCACTTTTCGACGAGTCGGGCCATGTCGGCGGGCAATGGGGCCTCGAAGTCCATCTCCTCCCCTGTGCGGGGATGACGGAAGCCGAGTGTCCCGGCATGCAATGCCTGTCGCGGACAGATGTCAAAGCAGTTACGCACGAACTGCGAATATTTTGCGAAGGTGGTGCCTTTCAGTATCTGGTCACCACCGTAGGTCTTGTCGTTGAAGAGCGTGTGTCCCGCATGCTTCATATGGACACGTATCTGGTGGGTTCGTCCCGTCTCGAGCCGGCACTCGACAAGAGTGACGTACCCCAGTCGCTCGATGACGCGATAATGGGTGACGGCAGGCTTGCCTTCCTCGCTTCCTTCGGGATAATACTCCATCAGGGTGCGGTCGCGCTTGTTGCGTCCGATGTTTCCCACTATCGTTCCTTCGTCCTCCTCCACATGTCCCCAAACCAAGGCGGTGTAGAGTCGGCGTGTCGTCTTGTGGAAGAACTGACGGCTGAGCGAAGTACCCGCATCCTCGTTCTTGGCAATCACCAGCAGACCCGAAGTCTCCTTGTCGATGCGATGCACCAGTCCCAGACGTTTCTGGAAGTCGGGCTTCTGCTCAGTGTCGGGCGAAGCACTTCCTTCGGATAACGCAGCTCCGTCCTCCCCTTCTTCACTTTCCTCGTCCTCTCCCGTCAGGTCGAGTTCGATGCCTTCCTGCAGGAAATGCCAGGCCAAGGCGTTGACCAAGGTTCCCGTGTAATTGCCGTGTCCCGGATGGACCACCATGCCCGCAGGCTTGTTCACCACAAGCAGGTCATCATCCTCATAGACGATGTCGAGCGGAATGTCCTCGGGAACGATTTCGGTGGAGTGACGCGGATGGTCCATCATGACCTGCACCACATCGCCAGGACGAACCTTGTAGTTTGACTTCTCGGGCTTGCCGTTGACCAGGATGTATCCGGCATCGGCAGCATTCTGTATGCGGTTGCGGCTTGTGCCTACGATACGGTCCACCAGGAACTTATCGACGCGCAACGGTCCCTGTCCCCTGTCGGCCACGAATCGGAAGTGTTCGAACAACTCCTCCTGCCCGACGTCGCCGGTTACTCCATCCATTGCTCCTCGGTTTCTTCGTTCACAGGTTCAAGTTCCAGTTTGCTGTTGCCCACCGAAACCACGACGTGCGTGCCGTAGGGATATTCAGCGCCGGGCACCATCTCCTGGTCACCCACGGTGACGCTGAGCACCAGGTCGTGCATCTCCGAGGGCACCTGCCTGATCGAATCGACCTTGAAGCCCAGCGAACGCAGCGTCGAAAGCGCCTGGCGACTGCCGCCCTCGCGCACTTCCTGCATCTTCACCATGCGCACACCAAGGGCATTGATGGTGAGATAGACGATGCGTCCCTTCTTGACGGGAAGGCCTGCCGTAGGCAACTGCTCCACGATGGCTCCCGGCGTGATGTCGGCATACACCGAATCGATGATCATCGACTTGAGTCCGGCGTTTTCGAGGATACGTTCTGCTTCGGGAGCAGGGAGGCCTGCCAGACGAGGAACCTCGACACGCTCGTTGTGATGCGTGTAGGAGTTCATCCAAAGCGACAGACATGTCAGGACAGCCACCGTGGCAACAATGATGCCCACTATCGATAGTCCAACCATTTTGCCGAAGTAGCCCCATTGGCTCTTGCGGCCATTATTTTCTTCTTGTGCCAAATTTATACCTATTTAAATAAAATAACGCTGCAAAGATAGCGCTTTTTGTGAATAAAAACAAACAAAAGACAAAAAAATCTTCAATATTTAAAAAAGTTGGCGTCAATTGGCCCGTATTTCACAAAAAATGCGTACCTTTGCACCGCATTTGTGCCCTTCACATGGCGCAAAACGCCCCATAGATACGAAAACATCAAAAAACAATTATGAAGAATAAGGTTATTATCATTGCCGCTGCCATCGTCCTGCTTGCCCTGCTGGCCGGTGGTGGCTACTACATCTGGCGTCAGCAGCAGACCATCGACGAACTCACCGAAGGCTTTGCGCTCGAAAAGGAACAACTCGAAGACGAATACACCCAGCTCGCCATCCAGTACGAAGGATACAAGCTGCAGGTCAACAACGACTCGCTCGAACAGAAGCTCGAGGACCAGCGCATCAAAATCCAGCGCCTCGTCGAGGAGCTGCGTCAGACCAAGGCCCAGGATGCCCGTCGTATTGCCGCCCTCAAGAAGGAACTCGAGACGGTGCGCGGCGTCCTCCGCTACTATGTCGCCCAGGTCGATTCGCTCAACAAGGTCAACGATGCCCTCGTGGCCGAAAACCAGCAGATACGTAGCGACATGCGCACCGTGCAGCAGCAGAACCAGCAGGTGCGCCAGCAGAACGAGACCCTCACCAAGCAGGTCACCGTGGCTGCACAGCTCTCGGCAACCAACGTCTCTGTTACCGCTCTCGACCGCAAGGATAAGGTCGAAAAACGCAATCGCGTCGATAAGCTTGCCAAGTTCCAGGTCAACTTCACCATCGCTGCCAACGTCACCGCACAGACCGGCGAGAAGGACGTCTATCTGCGCATCCTGCGTCCCAGCGACGAGGTGCTCACCAACGCGCAGAGCGGAAAGTTCAAGTACGAGAATGCCAAACTCGATTACTCCGCCCGCAAGACCATCGAGTTCGGAGGCGAAGAGACGCCCGTCACCATGTTCTACAAGCGCGGCGAAGCACTCGATGCAGGCACCTATCGTGTCGAAATCTATGCCGATGGCAACATGATCGGTCGCGGCTCAATCGCACTTAAAAAGTAGAATCGATAATCCGTGATAAAAACATAACATGAGCGATTTCATCTGGCGCATCCGCCTCTTCTGGAGGTTCCTGAAACACGACATCTGGAGTTACACGAACGAAGACGTCCGTGGCACCTACCTGTGGCTCATGAACATCTTCAAGGCGGTCTATCTCTCCATACGCTTCTTCCTCGCTCATCGCATCATGGAACGTGCCTCGGCACTCACCTACTACACCCTGCTTGCCCTCGTACCCACCGTTGCGCTTGCACTCGGCATTGGTCGAGGCTTCGGCATGCAGGAGATGTTCTATAACCTCATCACCGACGCCTTCCCCGGGCAGGTCGAAGTGATCAACTACATCAACGGCTTTGCCGAGAAGTACCTCGAACGCGCCACTTCGAGCATCATCATCGGCATCGGCATCGTCCTCCTCCTCTGGGTCATCTATTCGCTCATCAGCAACATCGAGGACGTCTTCAACGGGATTTGGCAGGTCAAGAACGGACGCAGCACCTTACGCCGCATCACCGACTATCTCAGCATCATCTTCCTCGTCCCCACCTTCCTCGCCATCAGTTCGGGTACACAGATTTTCCTGCAGACCTACATCATGACCGACATGTACGACTACGTGCTCAGTCAGACGCTGCTCACCATCCTCAGCTGTGTCCCCTATGTCTTCACCATCCTGCTCCTGACGTTCATCTACATCGTCATCCCCAACTGCAAGGTGCGTTTCCTTAACGCCTTGGCAGCAGCTGTCATTGCCGGTACGGCATTCCTCCTCTTCCAGTGGCTCTACATCCACGGACAGATCTGGGTCAGCAAGTACAACGCCATCTACGGTTCGTTTGCAGCCCTCCCCCTCCTCCTCCTGTGGATTCAGATGTCATGGATCATCTGCCTCTATGGCGCCGAGCTTTCCTACGCTTCGCAGAACATCCAGAACTACAACTTCGAGAACGTCGAGGAGATGCTCTCGCGCCACGACCGTGACTTCCTCCTCATCCTCGTGGCCGGCAACATCTACAACCGCTTCGCCAACGAGGAGCCTGCTCCTACCACCGAAGAGGTGGGTCAGGCGCTCAAACTGCCCGCACGTCTGACGGGTAGCCTCATCCGGCAGCTCGCCGACATCGACGTCATTCGCGAAGCCTACCCCACTGACAAGCATATGCCCAACAACTGGATACCGGGCCGCGAGACCGACAAACTCACCATCGCCGCCCTCTACGACCTGTTGGATTCCAATGGCGAAAACCTCCTGAAGATCAATTATTCGAAATATTTCCCCAAGGAATACAAGGTTTGCGAAGCCATGCGCCTGGCAGCCCTCCAACAGGGGCAGTCAATCCTCCTCCGCGACATCGACCTCGACCATTTTAAACCTTTGACCACTACACTCGTCAAAGAAAAGAGACAAAAGACTCCTATTAACGATCAGAAACAATGAAACAGAAACTAATGTCAGCTGCCATTCTGGCAGCCGTGGCCCTGCTCAGCAGCAGTTGCGTTACACAGAAGAAGTACAACGAACTTCGCGATGATTACGACCTTTTGACAAGCCAGTTCAACGATGCAAAGATTGCCCTCGCCTCCTGCGAGACGGGCAGCAAGAGCCTCGAAGAGCGTCTGGACGAGGCGCGTGCCAACAATGCACGACTCCTCGAACAACTCAACGCCCTCCAGCAGTCACTCGACAAGAGCATCAACCAGTCGGGCACCAACATCTCCAAGCTCGTCGATGAGATCAATGCTTCCAACAAGTACATCAAGCAGCTCACCGACGCCAAGTCGAAGAGCGACTCGCTCAACATCGTCCTCACCAACAACCTCACCCGTTCCCTCTCGAAGGAAGAACTCAAGGACGTCGATGTGCAGGTGCTGAAAGGCGTGGTCTATATCTCGCTCAACGACAACATGCTCTATCGCACCGGCTCGTACGAGATCTCCGACAAGGCTGGACAGACCCTCAGCAAGATCGCCAAGATCATCACCGACTACAAGGACTACGAGGTGCTCATCGAAGGCAACACCGACAATGTGCCCATCAGCCGCGAGAACATCCGCAACAACTGGGACCTCTCCTGCCTCCGCGCATCCAGCGTCGTTCAGGCACTCCAGAATCAATATGGTGTCAATCCCAGTCGTCTGACTGCCGGCGGTCGTGGCGAGTACAATCCGCTCGAATCCAACGACACCGAGACAGGTCGCGCCCGCAACCGTCGTACGCAGATCATCATCACTCCCAAGCTCGACCAGTTCCTCGAACTCATCGACGAAGCTCCCGAAACGAAATGATAAAAACAATAAAGGCGCCGCAATCCGCGACGCCTTAATTATATCTTTGGACCAACCAACAATTGTTATTTGTTAATTATTAATTGTTAATTGATTATTCGCTCTTCTTGCCCTCAGCATAGCGCTTGTTGAGCAGGTCGAGAACATCCTGGGTGATGTCGTACTTCTCCTTCACATAGAAGACGGTCGTGTTGGGAACGCTGCTGTAGATCACCTCGAAGTTCTTGTCCTTGTTGTACTCCTTCAGCACAGCCTGGATCGAATCGTTCACACGGTCGAAAGCCTGGCTCTGGAGCAGGGCAAGATCCTGCTGCAAGGCGCTGGCGTGCTGCTCGATGGTAGCCTGCTTCTGCTGCAGACGACGCTGCTCCGACTCCATACGCGACTGACCACCGATGAACGAGTTGGTCTGAACCTTCTGCATAAAGTCCTGGTACTCCTTCTGGAACGAAGCCATCTGCTTGTTCACCTGGTCCTCAGCCTGTGCCTTCTTCTGCACGAGGTCCTGGGTGAGGTCGATCTGGAGCTGATAGTTGTTGTAAAGCGAATCGGCCTGGATAAAGGCAATAGGCAATGACTCACCCTCGGTGAGCGTACCGCCGGCTACCTTGGCGGCATCGGCATTGTTCGATTTAACGCAGGAGGTCATGCCTCCGGCGAGAACTCCCGCCATAACCAGGGCAGAAGCGATAGCATAGAATTTTTTCATATACAATATTAAAATTATTATTTATTTTCTTCTTGTAGTTTTCCCGTGGGCATCTGGCCGTCGGCATAGAGACCCTGCTTGTGGCGTTCCTCGTAATCCTGGGTCTGCACGCAGTGGATTCCCTTGTCGCGCATCGCCTTCGATTGGCTCACATGCGTCTTCGGAAACGTGCCATTTTTCACAAATAATACCTTAATTGCTAAAAAAACAAAAGATATTAAAAGAATTCCGACCGAAATGATAATAGTTTGCCACATTTTTATTATCTTTGCACCCGCAAACAGTCCAAAGGGGGAATTTCTCCTCAAACTTCGCGAATAGCGGTTGCAAAGATACAAAATTTCCGAAACAATCCACCATTTTTGGTCTCGATTTTAGGAAAAAGTCATACATCTTGACCACTTTTAACAATTATTATTACTGATTTGCACTTTTACGAAACAAAAAACGACATAAAACCACTAATTTTTTTCAAAACAAATCAAACTATGGAAATCAAGAATCTTGAACCAAGAATCTTTTGGGAAATCTTCGATGCCATCACCAAGGTGCCTCGTCCGAGCAAGAAGGAAGGCAAGATCCGCGCATGGCTTGTCAACTTCGCCAAGGAGCACAACCTCGACTGCAAGGTCGATGAGACCGGCAACGTCCTCGTCAGCTGTCCTGCCACCCCAGGTCGTGAGGACCGCGAGACGCTCGTCATGCAGGCCCACATGGACATGGTGTGCGAAAAGAACTCCGACATCATTCACGACTTCGAGAACGACCCCATCGAAACACGCATCGACGGCGATTGGGTGAAGGCCAACGGCACCACCCTCGGCGCTGACGACGGCGCTGGCGTAGCCCTCGCCCTGGCTGCCATGCTTGACAAGACCTACGAGCACGGTCCGCTCGAGTTCCTCTGCACCTACGACGAGGAAACCGGTATGACGGGCGCCAACATGCTCAGCGAAGGCTTCATGACCGGCAAGCTCCTCCTCAACCTCGATTCCGAACAGGAGAATCAGATCTTCATCGGCTGCGCCGGTGGCATGGACACCGTTGCCCTCTGGCACTACACCACCCAGCCCACTCCTGCCGACTACTACTTCGCTCGCGTTAGCGTAGGCGGTCTCCTCGGTGGCCACTCGGGTGGCGACATCCACCTCGGCCGTGCCAATGCCAACAAGGTGCTCGCACGCTTCCTCACCACCCAGCCCGGTCTGCTCGTCTCCGACATCCGCGGCGGCAACCTTCGCAATGCCATCGCTCGCGAGGCTTACGCCATCATCGGTGTGCCCGCAGCACGTCGCGACCAGCTCGTAGCCGACCTCAACAAGTTCGCTGCCATGGTCGAAGTCGAAGTGGCTGGTGTCGAGCCATCGTTCAAGATGTCCATCGAGACCGTTGACGCTCCCGCCGAAGTCATCGACCCCAACGTGACCTGCCGCCTCATCCAGGCACTCATCGCAGCACCTCACGGCGTCATCGGCATGAGCCACTCGATGCCAGGTCTCGTCGAGACGTCCACCAACCTTGCCTCTGTCCGCATCTCCGAGCCAGGCACTATCCGCGTCGAGACTAGCCAGCGCTCGAGCGTCGAGAGCCAGAAGCGTATGATTGCCCAGATGGTCAAGACCGTCTTCGACCTCGCTGGTGCCGAAGTCACCCAGGGTCAGGGCTATCCCGGTTGGGCTCCCAACCCCAACAGCCGTATGGTGAAGCTCACCGAGGCTGCCTACCGCAAGGTCTATGGCGGCGAGCCCGAGACCATGGCCATCCACGCCGGTCTCGAGACGGGTCTCTTCCTCACCAAGTATCCTTGGCTCGACATGGTCAGCGTAGGCCCCACAATGGAAGCCATCCACTCGCCCGAAGAGAAACTTTCCATCTCTTCTGTCGCCAAGTTCTGGCCTTACGTCAAGGAGATTATCGCCTCGATTTGAGCCGCATGAGCAGTCGATGAATCACTCAAATCGGTGGTTTTCGGACTATTTCGTCTAAATTTCGCATTTTTTCGGGCAAATATTTGGTACTTTCGCAAAAAATACCGATATTTGCCCGATAATTATATTATGTCTAGACAGACAATTATTATTTGTTAATTGTTAATTGTTAATTCATATACCCTATGAAATTCGAAGTTCTCAGTTCCGACCTCATGAGTCATCTGGCTGCCATCAGCCGCGTGCTGCTCAGCAAGAACCCCATGCCCATCCTCGACAATTTCCGTTTCGAAGTCAGTGAGGAGAAGCTCACAGTCACCGCCAGCGATGGCAGCACCACCTTGATCACCTCCATCGCCATCCAGGGCGTCGAGGGCAACGGCGCTTTCGTTGTCCCCGCCAAGACCATCATGGACCCCCTCAAGGAGATGCCGCAGCAGCAGCTCACCATCGAGGTCGATAACGGCAACTACGAGGTCATCGTCTCCTACGCCAACGGCAAGTACAACTTCATCGGCGGCAATGCCGAAGAGTATCCGCGCGTCAAGGCTCTCGAGGAGAACTACCGTTCGTTCGACATCAACGCCCAGGCCCTCCTCAACGGCATCCAGAGCACCCTCTTCGCCACTGCCGAGGACGAGCTCCGTCCCGTCATGAACGGCATCTACTTCGACATCAAGGCCGACCGAATCATCTTCGTCGCCTCCGACTCCAAGAAGCTCGTCCGTCTCATCAACGAGACCACCGAGCCCGGCTTCGAGTCCAACTTCATCCTGCCCAAGAAGCCTGCCAACCTCCTCAAGAACATCATCTCCAAGGACCAGCTTCTCTGCACCGTCTGCTTCGATTCGAAGAGCGCACGTTTCCAGCTCGGCGACTACGAGCTCATCTGCACCCTCATCGAAGGACGCTATCCTCGCTATGAGGTGGTAATCCCGAAGAACAACACCAACCGTCTCACCATCGACCGTCAGCTGTTCCTCTCTGCCCTGCGTCGCATCGCCGTCTTCGCCAACAGTGCCACCAACCAGGTCAAGTTCGACCTCGACGCCAGCAGCCTCACCATCTCGGCTCAGGATGTCGACTACTCCACCTCGGGCACCGAGACGCTCACCTGCTCCTACGAGGGCACGCCCATGAGCATCGGCTTCCGCGCCAACTTCCTCATCGAGATCCTCAACACCATCACCGCACAGGATGTCGAGGTGCTGCTCAGCGACCCCGCCCGTGCCGGCCTCGTAGCTCCCGTCCAGAACAACGACGGCGAGAAGCTCCTCATGCTCATCATGCCGATGATGCTCACCGACTTCTAAGACTGCATCGCGTCTATGAAACTCAATCTCAAGAAACCGCTCATCTTCTTCGACCTCGAGACCACAGGCATCAGCGCCACGAAGGACCGCATCGTCCAGCTTGGTTACATCAAGGTCATGCCCAACGGCAGTGAGGAGCAGGGCAACTTCTTCATCAACCCCGAGATGCACATTCCCGAGGAAGCCTCTGCCATCCACCACATCACCGACGAGATGGTGGCCGACAAGCCCACCTTCAAGCAGATGGCAGGCCGACTCGAACAGATCTTCAAGGGCTGCGATGTAGCAGGCTACAACTCCAACCGTTTCGACGTGCCCCTGCTCGTCGAGGAGTTTCTGCGTGCAGGTGTCAAGTACGACATCAGCAAGGTGCGGTTCATCGACGTGCAGAACATATTCTACAAGAAAGAGCCGCGAACACTCGTTGCCGCTTACCGCTTCTATTGCGGCAAGGAGCTCGACGGCGCCCATTCGGCCGACTGCGACATCCGTGCCACCTACGAGGTGCTCCAGGCACAGCTCGACCACTACGACGACCTCGAGAACGACGTGGAGTGGTTGCAGGACTACACCCGCATGAACCGCAACGTCGATCCCATGGGCGCAATGGTTTACGACGACAAGGATCGTCCCGTCTTCAACTTCGGCAAGTACAAGGGTCGCCCCGTCACCGACGTCCTGACACAGGACCCCAACTACTACTCCTGGATGATGAACGGCGACTTCGCCCTCTCCACCAAGCACGTGCTCACCCAACTCAAGTTGGCAATGATGAAGAAGGCCTGAAAAGGCCACACAGAACTCACGGAACTCACAGAAGGGTAAGGTCAAGATATTTGTTTTTCTGTGATTTCCGTGAGTTCTGTGTGAGACATAAAGCCCGCCACAACAAAACATTTCCGCGATATCTGTGTGAGATATGAAAATGAAACCACTTTATAGGATTATCGGTATCTTCGTGCTCCTTCTCTTTTGGGGAGGATCAGTGAGAAGCTACGCCCAGGAGCTCAACGCCACGGTGACCATCAACACACAGCAGATCGATGCATCGCTGCGTCCGCGCTTCGAGACCCTCAAGCAGAGCCTCGAGGAGTTCATCAACGGCCAGCAGTGGACGGGCGCACAGTTCTCCAACGTCGAGAAGATCACCTGCACCTTCGCCCTCACCATCAACGAAGTCGTGCAGTCCGATGTCTATAAGGTCTCCATCACCGTCCAGGCACGCCGTCCCGTCTATAACTCCACCTATCAGACCATCCTCATCAACTGGCGCGACGACCTCGTCACCCTGCCCTATCAGGAAGGCGAGAACCTCACCTACAACGAGTTCAATCTCGACAACGAACTCATCGCCACCATCGCCTACTACGTCTATCTCGTCCTCGGCCTCGACTTCGACTCGTTCAGCAGCATGGGTGGCGAACAGTATCTGCGCAAGTGCGAGAGCATCGTCAGCCAGATGCAGTCGTCCGACAGCAACGGTTGGAAGGCCTTCGACTCGAAGACCAACCGCCACGCCCTCATCACCGCCCTCCTCGACCCCAATCAGCAGCCCTTCCGCGAACTTTGGTACACCTACCATCGCCAGGGCCTCGACCAGATGGCACAATCCGTCGATAAGGGACGCTCCCAGATCTCCGCATCCTTCGAGCAGCTCGCCACCGTGCGCTCTGCCGACGCCATGACCCCGCTCCTCTCCCTTTTCATCAACGCCAAGCTCGACGAACTCGTCAACATCTACAGCGAGGCCCCCATGTCCGAGAAGAAATCCATTCACGACCAGCTCACCGACCTCTTCCCCACCTACTCCCGTCAACTCGCTCCCATCAAGGAAGAATATAAGGAATAATTCTCTAATTCTTGATAAAATAAAATTGAATCGATGCTTCAATTCCTGACTATCGAGAACTACGCCCTCATCGATCATCTCGAGTTCCACCCGGGCAAGGGCCTCACCGTCATCACCGGCGAGACAGGCGCCGGCAAGTCCATCATCATGGGCGCCCTCGGTCTCATCCTCGGCCAGCGAGCCGACGCCAAGGCCGTGCGCAGCGGTGCCGGCAAGTGCGTCATCGAGGCACAGTTCGACATCTCCGCCTATGACCTCGAAGCCTTCTTTGCCCAGAACGACCTCGAGTACGACGCCAGCGCCACCATCATCCGACGCGAGATCTACGCCACAGGCAAGAGCCGTGCCTTCGTCAACGACACGCCCGTGCAGCTGCCCCTGTTGCGCCAGCTCGGCAGCCACCTCATCGACATCCATTCGCAGCATCAGAACCTCCTGCTCGGGCAGGACGCCTTCCAGCTCTCCGTCGTCGATGCCCTCGCCCACAACCAGGCCGAATATGCCAGCTACCGTGCCGCCTACGACCAGCTCAAGGCTCACGACTCAAAGCTCAAAGCCCTCCGTGCCCAGGCCGAACGCGACGCCCAGGAAGCTGATTACATACGTTTCCAGTTCTCGCAGCTCGACGATGCTAACCTCGTCGAAGGCGAACAGGAGGAACTCGAGGCCGAACAGGAACTCCTCAGCCACGCCGAGGACATCAAGTCGTG
>JAEEGH010010891.1_pt1 | contig 20752 bp, 17 predicted proteins | sample 9134181 | NCBI WGS metagenome assembly JAEEGH01 (sample SAMN16246544, study PRJNA631951) | gut metagenome | biome: gut microbiome; feature: rumen; material: DP-attached | host: Bos | place: Iran: Karaj | collected 2018-10
TAGTCTATGTCAGCGGCATGAAGGACTACGTGCTGTTCTACCTCGACGGTGAGAAGAAACCGCTGATTTCACATCTGACGATGAAGGCTGTCGAGGAGATGCTGCCGTCTGACCGGTTCCTCCGGGTACATCGCTCCTACATCATCGCTGTCGACAAGATAACCAAGGTCGACCGCAACGACTGTATCTATATAGGCGATGAGATCATCCACATCCCCGACGGCTATCTTCAGACTTTTAGGCAATTCCTCAGCACCCGCACCATCGACAAGAAGTAGGCGGTTCTGGGGCTTTATGAAAGATTTGTGAAAGTTTTTACCCCGAAGGGCGCTAATCTCAGAAAATTTGCCTAAATTTGCACCATCCAATCAAGTGAAAACGTAAAACAGCCAATACAATGGAAGAACAAGTAAGAATCTACTGCCGCAACAATGGGCAGACCATAAGCGTGCCGATGGGTGCGACATTGGAGGACATCTTCCCGCTGACGGGACTTCAACTGAAGCGCGCCCCCGTGCTGGCACATGTCAATAACAAGGTGGAGGGCATGCACTACCGCCTTTATAATCCGCGCGAGGTGGAGTTCCTCGACATCACATCGACCAGCGGACTGCGCGCCTACACCCGCTCGCTGTTCTTCGTGCTCTGCAAGGCCGTCCACGACCTCTACGACGAGGCGAAGGTGTCGATCGACATTCCCGTGTCGAACGGCTACTACGTCGACCTGCGACTCGACCACCCCGTGACGCTCGACGATGCCGGGCGCATCCGCCGCCGCATGCAGGAGATTATCGACGCCGCTCTGCCCATTCACCGCTATGAGACCACGACCGACGAGGCCATCCGCATGTTCACCGAACTGCAGACCTTCTCGAAGGTGAAGCTCCTCAAGAGTATAGGCCGCATCTACACCACCTATTATGAGATTGACGGCTACATCGACTACTACTACGGTGCGCTGCTGACCAACACCAGCCAGCTCTACCTCTTCGGACTCGAGAAGTACTACGACGGTCTGCTGCTGCGCATACCGTCGGCCGAGCACCCTGACGAGCTGGGCGAGATGACGCATCAGGACAAGATGTTCGGCATCTTCAAGGAGCACCACCGCTGGCAGGACATCCTCGGCATCCGCGCCATCGGCGACCTGAACGAGGTCATCGACAAGGGCTATACCTCGCAGCTCATCCAGATTAGCGAAGCCCTGCAGGAGAAGAAGATTGCACAGATTGCCGACGAGATAGCCCGCCGGCGCAGTGCGTCGTCGAGCCTCAATCCTCAGCTCACCATCAAGGTCGTGCTTATTGCCGGCCCGTCGTCGAGCGGTAAGACGACGACGTGCAAGCGGCTCAGCGTGCAGCTGGCTGTCAATGGCATCAAGCCCGTGCCCATATCGCTCGACGACTACTTCCTCGACCGCGACAAGACGCCGCGCGACGCGAAGGGCGACTACGACTTCGAGCATCTGCACGCCCTGAACCTGCCGCTGCTCAACGAGCAGATGACGGCCCTCTTCCGCGGCGAGGAGGTGGAGCTGCCGCGCTACAACTTCCAGGCGGGCAAGAGCGAGATGAGTGGCCGGCGCCTGCGCCTGCACGACGACGAAGTGCTGGTGGTCGAGGGCATCCACGCCCTGAATCCCGAGCTGATGTCTCAGGTGCCCCGTGAGCAGATATTCCGCGTCTACGCCTCGGCGCTGACCACCCTGCTGCTCGACCACCACAACTACATCCCCACCACCGACAACCGCCTGCTGCGCCGCATCATCCGCGACTACAAGTACCGGGGCGTCTCGGCCGTTGATACCATCCGCCGCTGGCCGTCGGTACGTGCCGGCGAGAACCGCTGGATCTTCCCCTATCAGGAGAACGCCGACGCCATGTTCAACACCGCCATGCTCTTCGAGCTGGCCGTCATCAAGCGCCAGGCCGAGCCGCTGTTGGAGCAGGTGCCCGAAAACGTGCCGGAATATGCCGAGGCCTACCGCCTGCTGAAGTTCCTGCGCTACATCAAGCCCATACCTGAGACCCAGATTCCACCCACCTCGCTGCTCCGCGAGTTCCTCGGCGGCTCCTCTTTCAAATACTGAACTCAACATTACTTCAAGAAACTGAAAAAGTAAAATGTAAAATGTAAATTGTAAATTGTAAGAATCGCCGCTTTCTCCTGTATTTATCGGGGAAAGCGGCGATTTCCATAATGTAAGACTTTGTAAGAATCAGAGCGTCAGCGGGCCGAAGCCCATACACGAGGTCGTTCCCAGTGCCGTGAGCGCGGCAGTGGCGGCTGCGATGAGGATGCGCAGCGCGACCTCCCAGAGCGAAGCGTTTTTCATCTTCATGTCTCAGTCCTCCTCACGGTTTAAGGCTCGGGCTCGGGATCGGTACCGTGCTCCTCGTTCCACTCGTCGATGACCGACTGGGTCAGCGAGGTGAACTTGAAGCGGGCGTCCTTGTTCAGCTCGGAGCGGGTGAACTCTCCGGTCGACTGTGCCAGGAGCTTGACGTTCTTCACCTGACCGCCGTTCTCAACGAGGGCGGCCTTGAGCTTGCCGGGGTTGGCGGCAGGGCTCGACTCGACGGAGCACGAGAAGAGGGCCAGGTCGGGAATCTTGATGGTGATGCCGCTGAGGGTGAGCTCGCGGATACACTTCACCATGTCGGTGAGGATACCCTGGATGGTTCCCTTCGAGAAGGGGGTGTTGTGTTCCGACATGTGCTGCGAGAGGTCGGAGAGTCCGTAGACCTGCTTTGCCTCCTTGCGCACGTAGTACTGGCCATAGGTCTTCGAGGCCGTGTTCATGTTCTTGTAAGCATTAAGTTCAATCATACGTTTTTCATGGTTTTAAAGGGTTCTTGCTCAAGCAAGCGTCTCCTGACGTCGCCGAGCGAATAATAAGTTGGTTAGTCGTTCGCGATTGACTACACAAAGATACAAAAAAAGCCCCGTATACGTATGCGCACACGGGGCTTTTAACAGTTGTTTAACATTCCATTTCCCCTCCTGAGTCAGGAGGGGCCAGGGGTGGTCTGAACAGGGGAACCGTACGGCCGTTCAGACCCCTCCTAACCTCCCCTAACTTAGGGGAGGAACTGACGGATTCCCCTCCTAAGTCAGGAAAGGCTACGGGTAGGCGAGCTTGCTCGGGCGCTCGGCCCACAGGGACGCTTTGCTTGCAAAGAATGGGGTCAGGGGTGGTCTGAAGAAGCGGACTTGAGAACCTTAAATCCACGAAAATCTCACACAAAAAAAGAAAAGATTTGTGTTGGATTTCGTGTGGATTTATGGTCCAATAATCCTTCGGCACAGACAGTGTCCCTCCGCGTTGTTCCGTGCCAAGAAAAACTGAGGCGGTTCAGACCCCCTCTAACTCCCCCTGACTCAGGGGGAGAATCGGGCCAGTGTTCCTCCGCGTTTTTCCGTGCCAAAAGAGATTAGCGCTTCTCGAGCATGAGGACGCGGCGGCGGTTGTTGGCCGGACGTACGGCGAAGTGCAGCCAGTAGTTGTTGTACTTGCGCTCAACGATGATCTCGTCGAACGGGCGGCGCGCCTCGTCCATCTTGTCCATCAGGATGACGGCGTAGCGCAGGGCCTGCTCGGGGCCGAGGCAGCGGATGTCGGCAGCGCAGCCCTCCAGGTGGTTCGAGCCCTTCACGCCGCCGATGGCGCTGTTGAGCTTCGGACTGCGGTAGCCGCTGCTCACGCGGATGGGGTCGTCCTCGCAGCCGTAGAGCCGGTTGTACTCCTCGCGGAGCACTTCCAGCCACTGGCATACACGCGTCAGGTTCTCTACTTGTGTCGGCGTCGGCACGTTGTAAATCTCAGGATGACTCGTCGAGCGGGTCATTTCGCCCAGCGTGAAGTGGGGCGTCAGTTGTGTCTTGGGGTCGGTCATTGTAGTGTGTGTTTTAATTTACGGTATAATCCTTGCTTGATGCGCGTGATGGCTCCGCTGCTGATGAGTCTTGTTGCCATCACCGACGCGGTCTTCCGGCTGATGTTGTAGACACGCGCGATGTCGTCGACAATAAACTCCTTGGGCAGCCGTTCGTAGCAGTCGTCGTACTTGGAGCGGTTCTTGCGGCAGCAGGCCGCCGTGTCGCGGTCCATGTCGTCGAAGTAGTTGCGTGCATACTCTCCGAAGTAGTAGTGCTGGCAGCGGTACTGGATGTCCATCACCAGGCGGCACAGGCGGCGGTCCGTGTCGTCGATGGTGAGCGTCCTCTTCTGCTGCCACTCGTCCCAGTGGCGCATCATGACGAAGGGCGCCGCGATGCCGATGCCGTAGTAGGCCACGCGCTTCAGCAGCATAATGTCGGCCCTGTCGTCGTTGAAGTTGGCCACGGCCAGCCGCTCGTCGGTCCAGTGCCAGGCCTCCTCCACCAGCGGCCAGAGGGGCAGCTCGCCCTTCACGCCGTCGAGCCTGAAGGCCCACGTCTTCATCGTCTCCTCGGCCTGGTGGTCGGTGTGCTGGTGTCGCGTCAGGGGCATCATCTCGTTCTGCGCCGGCAGCGGGATGACGGCCAGTCGCGTGGCCAGTCCCGAGCCGAAGTTCTGCTGCGTCACCTTCCTGCGCAGCGCTTTCGGCGTGCCCGTGTAGACGAAGTTCCAGTAGACGTAGAACTTGCCGCTGTAGGAGTCGAGGTTGGCGTAGTCCTGACCGTCCTCCTCGTTGTGGAAGGCCTTCAGCTCGAAGCTCGACTTGTCAATCCACTGACCGCCCTTCGACATGCTCGTGGCGTTGTCGAGCTCGGTGTCGAAGGTTATCAGGTGCAGGTGCAGCGGCTCGCCCTCCACCTCCTCCACGGCGTTGTTCATGTCGTTGATGAACACGCCGTTGGCCGTTCTCGACGGGTGGTCGCGCTTGATGAGTACCGGCTTCTTCGGCTTCTCCTTGTTCGAGCCCTTGGTGCGCGTCTCCTCCTTGTAGCGGTTCACGGCGTCGTAGCTCATGGCGTCGGCCGTCGTGATGGGTGCGCAGAGGATGCGGTGCAGCGGCCCTGCGAACGACTTCCCGCTGGCCGGGTCGCCGATGATGAAGATGCAGTAGTTCAGCCGGCGGCGCTCCTCGGGGCGGTGGTAGAAGTAGTACCACGTGCGCGTCATCACCGTGCCCAGGAAGGCCGCCGAGGCGAACAGTCCGGCGGCGTAGCCCCTCACCTGCAGTCCGCGCAGGCACTCCGTCAGGCAGGGGTACTTCTCCTTCAGCCCGCCTATCTGCTCGCCCCACTCTTGGAGCGGCAGGTCGCGGTCGAGGGCGTTCAGACCCCTCCCGGCCTCCCCTGACTCAGGGGAGGAACTGGCCGTGTCGGGCGGAGCCAGCTTCTTGAAAGCCTCCTGCATGGCCTTGCTGATTTTGACGTCGGCACCAAACTTCTTCTCGCGCTCGCGCACACGGTCATCGGCATCGCCGACGGTCTGTGTCACGTCCTCGCCGCGCTCATTGATGATGTCCTGAACCCAGGGTATCTGTCGGAGCAGCTGCTCCGTACGTTTGCGGTTGCGGCCGGTCATCACCAGCAGGTCGTAGGCCCATTTAAGACTCTCGGTGTGGCGGCTCAGGCCGTTTCCGCCTTTCTCGTCAGGACCGGGCTGCTTCTCGCCGTAGAAGGCTTTCAGCAACTCTTCGAGCGTCGCTGTCTGTCCAAGGTAGCTCAGTCTATTCTCAGCAGTTCCGCCGCTTCCTTGACCGTCTTCAGGCACCACGGGTGGGTCCACGCTATCAGTTCGAACAGCGGCATTGCCACTGCGAGGGTTATCACTTGCCACGTCAAACAGAGTGGGCTGACTATCACCACGGCGATATTGATCGTTATACGCCTTAGCATATTCCAGGTTTTCATAGGTAAAAAGTTCTTCTTCGTTGATATAAAGGATGTCGTTTTTAGTTGTCAGGAACGCGCCACGGGCAGCGTCCTTGCAAGAAGAGTCGGCCTCAAGGCCCAGCATCTTGGCCAGCTGGAGCTGGTTGTCAATCAGGTTGCCCCAATCGGTGCGCGCCTTGAAGACAATCTTCAGGCCGTGGCCCGAGGGCGTGACGTAGATCAGCAGGATGCCGAGGTCGTTCAGACCCCTCCTAACCTCCCCTGACTCAGGGGAGGAACTGTGCGTCGTGGATTCCCCTCCTGAGTCAGGAGGGGTTAGGGGAGGTCTGAACAGGCGCTCCGTAAAGCGGTGAAACACGCCGATGGGGTCGTCGATGTGGTCCACGTCGAGCACCACCAGCCCGTTCAGCTTAGCATACTTCTGGTTGCGCCACATCGCCGGCTGACTGCCCTCCTTCACCGTGCGCTCCGGGTAGGTTGCCACGAAGATAACGAACGGCAGACGACGTTTCAGCGAGTCGCACCACGCCGCCACGCGCTTCTCGTCCGAGTCAAACGCCTGATAGGCTTTCGCAGGCCCCGACTTCAACCGCCTCATGCGGCGGTCGAAGTCAAGGAAGTCGGCATCACTGGCCCACTTCGCGTCGGTCAGCGTGGCCTTCACCTCGCGGTGCTTGGCTACCAGCCACGCCGTCTGCGGACTGGTGGTCAGCTGCCGCCACAGTTCGGGCGTCATCAGCTCTGTGGCCGAGTTGTACACCCCGGGCATTACTGTCTGGCCGAAAGGCTTTTCTGGTTGATAGCAAAACATTTCGTTACCTCCTGTGTTAAGTTAAACAATTGGCGGGTCATCGACCACTCGTCGCCCGTCTCAATCTCCATCCTCACCACCACGCGGCGGTCGGTGCGGCGGTGCCACACCTCGACGCCCGGCTTGTCGAGCAGCCGTTTCGACGTCGGCGACTTCGGCTCCTTCAGACGGATGCCCTTCGTGAAGTACTCCAGCTGCTCCTGCATCTCGGCGGCAGGGTCCGGGGAGTCCCTGCTTACCTTCAGGTGGCAGATGTAGGAGGACTGTTTCTCGCCCTTCGTCTCGAAGAACTGGCTCTCGCCCTTCTTCCTGACGTTGTGGCGTACCGGCTCGCCCTCGCCCATCGGCTGGAAGGAAAACGTGCTGGCGGCCGTGTCGAAGATGCCTGTGCCCCGTACGCGGCGGGGCTTCTCAGGCTTCGTGATTTGTGTGTTGTTCATTGTTTCCATAAGTTCAAGGAATTCTAAGGTCATACTGGCTTAATCTGGCGAATTGTGATGGTGTTGGCATACTGCGCCTGTCCGTTCTGCGAAGTCCAGGTGCGAATCGAGAGGTAGCACGACACGTTGTAGATGGCATCCTCGGCGAAGGTGGGAGCCTGGAGGGCGGCGTCGCCCGTCAGCTCGGCAACGAATTCGTCGAGGCCGTCGCTCAGCGTGAGTGCCTTTGAGTAGAATTTCTTCTGCTCGTGAGTACGTTGGTCTTCATAGTCGCGCGTCAGCAAGGCCGACTGCGCTTTCACTCTTACAAGTTTTTCCATAAGTTGATTTGATTTAAGGTTAGGGGATAAGAATAGATCAGAAGCCCGCCAGCTCTCTGATAAAGTCTGCGCCTTTCTGAGTCCAGACGAGATAGGTGCGCTCCTTCTGTTTCCCGTCCTTCGAGTAGTAGATAAACAGGCGGTCCTGTGCCAGGCCCCGCCCTTCGTAATCAGGAGTCAGCCGGAACTGACCCCGCTTCCAGCGCTGCACGCCCTTGTCGGTGAGGAAGGCGTTCAGGTCGCGCGTCTCCATGCCGAAGCCCCGTGCAATGTCGGTTGTCGTGATGCATCCGTCGGCGTGCTTGTTGTTGGCCGTCAGTGTGCGACCGACAATGCGCTCGGCCTCGTTCATCACGTCGCCGTCGGTCACCAGCAGCTTCCTGATGCCCTGATGCATCAGCCGCTCCTGCATTCCCGAGCTGAGCTCGCCTACCCGTTGCCTTTCTAACTGTTGCCAGCGGGTGACCAGTCGCGCCCGCGCCTCGTCGTTGAACTTCGTGGCGATGTACAGGCACTCCGTTTTCGTGAGAGAGTAGCAGGGGCGAAGCTCGCCTTTCTGGTCGCGGTATTCAACCAAGGAAAATTTTCCTCCGTTGACTCTCGCCCATGCATCCTCCATCTTTCTAATGGCTTTCAGCACGTCACAGTGAGGTTTGCCCGTCACTTCGGCAATCTCCAGCGACGTCATGCGCTGGCTGTCGTGCGTTGTCATGGATAGTGTAGTCATAATGTTCAGAGAATAGTTAAACAGTCCAGTTCATTTCTCAGGTAACGCACAAGCTCGATTTCCACCCTGTCGTTGTGTACCGACATCCAGGCGTCGCCCATGAACAGATTCTCCATCGAGTCCATGTCCTGGATGGCTTCGGGAGCTATACCCCAAACGAGGGCTTTACGGATGTAGGCTCTCAACATAGCGACAGCCGAAACGCCCACCACGATGTTGTGGATGGTCGGCTCCCGTTCCGTAATCAGTCTGAGCATGTCTTCGGCCAGGTTTTCCACCTCCTTGGCGGACTCCTTGCCCTTCTTCGTGGTCATAAACTTGAAGTTTCTCATCTCTGTGCAGCCGCGCTGCAGTGCATTTTTCATCTTCTTTTTCATAATAGGTTTGTTTAAAGGGTTAATAAATAGATAATGTACGCGTGAAGAACAGCCGTGCCCTCACGGCAGGGCTGGTTGTGGCAGTCCGCTGACCGCCATAGAAAAACTCTTACCGTCTATGAAAAGCAGCTATCGTTTGTATCACTAAGTCAAAGAACGCGCAATTACTGCCCCGCTGGGATTGAATTGCACGACAAAGTTAGTAACAATATCAAAGGAATAAAAGAAAAAAAATGAGAAGTTCTAAGGGCGGAAACCTTTAGAAACTATTTGAAACTTTTAGAAACCTGAGCTGGAAACTATCTGCTTCAGAAACCCTACAAAAAGGGCATAAAAAAAGGAGAGTCAAAAAACTCTCCTGTTCCAGTTTTGCCTGGATTTTTTGTATATCCCCGCATCGTTCAAGATGCTCCAAAGCGCCCCCTTGCGACTATACCCATAGTCTGAAATACGCTTTTCCTGCACCCAACGGTTCACAAGGTCAGTAATATCGTTGGGCTGCATACCGGCAACCTCCTTCATAAACAGCCTTGCGTCGGCCTCATTGTTGTAGAAGATGGGCTTCAGCCTTTCGAGACAATCCTCCTCGCTTATCGGCTCAACACATTCAGCGACCACCGACGGCAACAGCCTTGTGTCCGCTGGCTCCCCCGCGGCCGGTTCCTCTTTCTCCCGGGCTGCCGGCTGTCCGTAGGCATACTCCGTGTAGACGGCCTTTTCTCCCTCCATCCGTATCTCCCTGTCGCCATCAGGGGTGGCATTCACACCCCGGTGCTCAACATACTGGGCGTTCCGCCCCGTCATCGTTATCTTTCTCCCCATATCGCTTATTCATTATTGTTCTCGTTATAAATAGCATCGCTCCCCGTTAGTGTCACATAGTGGTTGTGTGTTTCAGCAGTCGCCCTTTCGTCGGGCGGCGTCATCACCTCGTTCACCAGAAGCAACTGCTCCTGATAGTGCTCCTTTGGTAGCACATATTCCAGGAACGTCTTCAGGAATGCAAAGCGCTCAATGCCTTTCAGGCGGGCGACAAAAGCCTTGATCTTCTCCACCGACAGCGTAATGTAGTTCCTCAGCATAATGTTTTCTAGTTGTACCGCCGTATTGGCCATCTCCAGAACCTTCACCCTATTGGTCAACTTTGTGTTCTCATTCGTCATCTCGGCCAGCTGCCGTTCCAGCTCGGCAATCCTTATTGCCAGTATGCTCTTGTCGTCAGCCAGCCGCTGGAATTCATCAATTGACATTTCCATAATTGTGTCCTCCTATATATTTAGTTTTTGAAAAAGTGCAGACTGCAAAGGTACGAAGAAAAAAGCGCCGCTCCAAACAAAACGACGCTTTTTTATATGTTAAAAATTGTATCTGCACAAAAGGCGGAATTTGTGCATAACAGGGCTGGTGTCTGATTATTGGGGGGATCAAGCTCCTGTTCCTCCGGTTTTCGGGAAGGGTGAAACAGAAAGAAAAGTGGGATTTTGTTGACGTTTTTGCAATAATGACAAGGAAATATCAGGCATCTATATAACTTTCTACCTAAAATTAACTTTTATCTCATAATTATTTGATAACTTTGCACCAAATATATAGTACCTAATGAAATGTTTGTTCTATGATGAACGTAAACAAAAAAGAGCTGAAGGAACAGGAGATTCGCACTTTGTTCATTACACCAGCCTTGAAAGAAAAGGGTTGGGAAGTGTTGAAGAACATGCGTGAAGAATTCTACTTTACTGATGGTCGCGTTATGGTTGCTGGAAGCCAACACTCAGTTGCAGAAGGGAAGAAAGCGGATTATTTGCTCTATCATAACGGCAAGCCAATTGCTGTTGTAGAAGCAAAGGACAATAATCATGCCGTAGGTGGTGGAATGCAGCAGGCTATAGATTATGCCCTTATCCTTGACTTGAAGTTTGCTTATTCTACCAATGGAGATGCCTTCTTAGAACATGACTTCATTACTGGCAAGGAAACGGAATTGAAGATGGATGAGTTTCCTACGGAAGAAAACCTCTATCAAAGATACCTTAATAGTAAGAACTACACTCCAGAAGAACTGAACATTGTTGAGACACCTTATTATTATGATGCTTATAGCTACGAACCCCGCTATTATCAGCGAATAGCAATTGATAGAACGGTAGAAGCTATTGCCAAAGGGCAGCAACGTGTTTTGGTTGTTATGGCAACAGGTACTGGTAAGACCTACACGGCATTCCAGATTATCCATCGTCTTCATAAAAGTGGTGCAAAGAAAAAGATTCTCTATCTTGCGGACCGCAACATCTTGATAGACCAGACGATGGTTCAAGACTTTAAGCCTTTCAAGAAGTTTATGACCAAGATAACCTCTGTTGGCGAAGGAGTAGAAAAGATAGACTCTTCGTATGAGGTTTATATGGCTCTATATCATCAGTTGGTGGGAAAGGAAGGGAAGCCTGATCCATTCCTTGAAGTCCAAAAAAACTTTTTTGACCTTATCATTGTAGACGAGTGCCATAGAGGAAGTGCAAAAGACGATTCTGCTTGGCGAAAAGTGCTTGAATACTTTGACAGTGCTACCCAGATAGGTATGACAGCCACCCCCAAAGCAGAAGAGGGGGCAAATAATCTTGATTACTTTGGAGAGCCTGTATATATATACTCACTACTTCAGGGCATCAATGACGGATTCCTTGCTCCGTATAGAGTAACAGCAGATTTCATTAACGTTGACCTTCAGGGGTGGACACCAGAGGAAGGTGAGCGTGATTTGCTTGGTAAAGAGATCGAGCAAAAGCTTTATCAACGTCAGAACATTGGCAGAGACCTTGCCATAAAACTCAGACGTAAAGTTGTGGCTCATCGTATCACTCGGATGCTTCATGATATTGGCCGGATGACAAAGACAATTGTATTCTGCCCAGATATTGAGGAAGCAGCAGAGATGCGAACTCTGCTCATTAATATGAATGCAGACATGTGCCGCAAATCCCCGTACTACGTCACGCGCATCGTTGGTGAGGACAAGGAAGGTAAGAAACAACTCGATAATTTCATTTCAGTTGACGAGCCTTATCCTGTTATTGTTACTACATCGGAATTACTATCAACTGGAGTTGACTGTAAGACTTGTGGTCTCATAGTCATAGATAAGGAGATTGGCTCAATGACTGAATTTAAACAAATAATCGGTCGCGGTACAAGACTCCGGAAGGACAAAGGAAAGTGGCATCTGGAGATTCTTGATTTCCGCAACGCAACTGCGAAGTTCAAAGACCCGGCCTTTGATGGCGACCCGGAACCACCTAAAGGCGGTCATCACGGCCCAGGCCCAGGACCCACTCCACCAAAACCGCCGAAACCAGAACCTGGCGGTCATGAAAAGTACCTCATTGATGGTCAGAATATCCACATCACCAGTGAAATCGTCAGCGTATTGGGCGAAGATGGAAAGACCATGAAGACAGAAAGCGTCCAGACCTTTGCACGTAACCAGATCAGGCGCCGCTTTGAAAGTCTTGACAAGTTTGTGCAGAAATGGAGTGAAGCCGAACGCAAGCAGGCTATCCTTGATGAGTTGAAGGAATATGCCATACTCATTGATGCAGTCCGTGAGAAGAATGCAGCCTTGAAAGATGCTGACATCTTTGACATCATTTGCCATGTGGCATTTGACCAGCCTCCTCTCACTCGCAAGGAGCGTGCCAACAACGTAAAGAAACGCAACTATTTCGGCAAGTATGAAGGGAAGGCTCGTGAAGTGCTTGAAGCCCTGCTCGACAAATATGCAGAAAATGGCATCCTTGACTTTGAACGAGCCAATATCCTCGAAATCCCGCCGTTTAACCTGATTGGTAAGCCGACGAAGATTATCAAACTCTTCGGTGGCCCAGCTGGATTTGAACAGGCAATAAAGGAACTTGAAGAGCAAATATATAAAACAGCATAAATATAAATGGCAGTAAATAATATCATCAAGCGCATACAAAACATCATGCGTTCTGATTCTGGTATCAATGGCGATGCACAGCGCATTGAGCAGATGACATGGATGTTCTTCTTGAAGGTTTATGACACACAGGAAGAAACATGGGAGTATAAAGCCTACAAAGAGAAGAAAGAGTACAAGAGCATCATACCAGAACCTCTTCGCTGGCGCAACTGGGCTGTTGACGAGAAGGACGGCCAAGCCCTGACAGGAGATAATCTTCTGAACTTTATAAATAATATCTTGTTCCCTGTCATCAAGGGGCAAGATGCTGAGTACAATGGTGAAACCATTAAGGGTATAGTCGTAACGGCTGAAACTCCACGTTCTAAGAGTATTGTACCAGAAACGTTTGCCGATCTAAACCAATACATGAAGGATGGAACGCTTCTTCGTCAGGTGGTGAATATCGTCAATGAGATTGAATTTGATGATGCAGACGATCGGCACACCTTTGGTGATATTTATGAAGGCATCCTGAAAGACCTTCAGTCGGCAGGTAATGCTGGAGAATTCTATACGCCTCGTGCTTTGACCGACTTTATTGTGAAGATACTCAATCCTCAGTTGGGAGAAACGTTTGGCGACTTCACGTCTGGCACAGGTGGTTTCTTGACATCTGCTCTTAATCACATGGCTACACAGGTCAAGTCGGCTGCTGACGGTGAGAAACTTCAGCATGCTGTGATTGGGCAGGAATGGAAACCTCTGCCATATCTGTTGAGCATCACGAACCTTTTATTGCATGATATTGAAGCGCCTAACATTCGCCATTGTGACTCGCTGGGAACAAACGTAAGTGACTTCAAAGAGTCAGACAAAGTGGATGTAATAGGCATGAATCCGCCTTATGGTGGCAGTACTGGTACATCAGTCCAAAGCAATTTCCCCAGTGCTTTTCGTTCGTCGGAAACGGCTGACCTCTTTATTGCGCTCATCATGTATCGACTGAAAGTTGGTGGACGTTGTGGTGTCATCATTCCTGATGGTTTCCTCTTCGGAACTGATGGCGCAAAACTCGCATTGAAGGAAGCCCTTCTCCGCAAATTCAACCTTCATACCGTCATCCGTCTGCCTGGTTCTATCTTTTCACCTTACACATCGATAGCTACCAATATTCTTTTCTTCAACAATGAAAAAGCCGAGGGCGCAGCTGAAGGTTTCCGCACAAAAGAAACATGGTTCTATCGTCTTGACATGCCTGAAGGCTACAAGCACTTCTCCAAGACGAAGCCCATGAAATTGGAACATTGTCAGCCCATCCTCGATTGGTGGAATGACCGCAAGGAAATTGTCAACGATGAGGTAGGCGAGAAATCAAGGGTGTTTACAGCACAGCAACTGATGGACATGAGTTGCAACTTCGACCAATGCAAGTTCCCTAAGGATGAAGAAGAAGTGCTGCGTCCTGAAGAGTTGCTGAACCAGTATCATAAATTAAAAGATGCGCTAAATGAAGAAATAGAGAATGTTGTATTAAGTATTGAAGCAATTCTTAAAGGAGTTGATTCAAATAAAACAGTTTTGACCATAAAAAATCCATGTGGTGTTCTTTCCGAATTGATTAGCAATATTCCTGACCGCATGAAGAAAAGTGTCCTCCAAGAAGCTATAACAGGAAAGTTAGTTCCTCAAGACCCTAACGATGAGCCTGCAAGCGTATTGCTGAATCGCATTCGTGAGGAAAAGAAACGACTCGTCAAGGAAGGAAAACTCAAAAAGAAAGACCTCGAAGAAACACCTATCAAAGAGGATGAAATACCTTTTGAAATTCCTGAGAGTTGGGAGTGGGTGAAATTAGGTAATATTTATATGACTACGTCGGGTGGAACCCCAGAGAAGGGACACCCTGAATACTATGGCGGGAATATACCATGGGTTAAAGTTGGTGATTTGACGAGTATTTATATTAGTCATACTGAGGATTGTATAACAGAAGAGGGGCTTATTCATTCATCTGCAAAAATTTTTCCCAAAGATACTATCTTAGTGGCAATGTATTGTAATGATGCAATTGGAAAGTCGTCCATTATTACTAAACCAATGACAACGAATCAGGCAATATGCGGGCTCTTTCCAAACGCTCATTTGATGAAAGAATATATATATTATGCAATCCAGTCAAACCGCAAAAAATTACAAGAGCAGTCCGCAGGCGGAGCACAAAAAAATATAAACCAAAAAATTGTAAACAATCTCTTACTCCCTCTTCCTCCTTTTGCTGAGCAGAAACGCATAGTGGCAAAGATAGAAGAAGTGTTCAAAGAAATAGATAAACTAAAAACATAATGATAACAACAGAAAGTTCAAATATAGAATTTCATCGTTTCTTTGATGATCATAGAAATGAACTTAGCAAACGTCTGCTTGGTCTTCTTTTGAACAAACATAGACGCACTATCCTGTCTTTACTAAAAAGGGGGGCTCTACGCTAATGTCCGCTTGTTAGGCGTGTATCATTATTATTGTCAAAGTCTCTATTTTTCATTCCCTCAAACGAGGCTTTTAATATTGTATCAAAATATTTTATTTTTTTCTTCAATATAAAGAAAGAGTCCCACCAAAAGTTTATTATTATGAGTAATATGATGTTCTTTTTTTCTTCAACCTCTTCAGGTACAATAATTGTAGATAGATTCTCTGAGGATATTTCATATATTATATCATATAGTTCTGCCTCTGTAAAATGGAGATCCTTATAATCGTTTAGTAGGTCTTTCAGCTTATTTATATTATAGCCCTGTCTCAATTGATGAAAATCATAGTCGAGTTTTCTTATTAATTCCTCATAATCACGGCAAGTACGTAATTCATCTGTCTTCGTCTCACCATTTTCAATATCATAGAACCAAAATTCCTTATTCTTCAAGAGTTCATCTATTTCCTTGGTTTGTTCCTTTATATATAAATGGTAATTCTCAAATAAATGTCTAAAATCTTTAAAATCTATTCTAATTCCTATTCCTTTGACATAGTAGCTCCTAAATATTTCGTTAATAGCAGTTACATTATGAATAGCATATTGGTAAATTATATCTAAGAACTGATCCTTACGCTTTTCGAGATATTCCTTTTCTTCCGTCGTTTGAATCAGATGGACTTTCTCATGACCTTCTTCAAGGTTTTGCCGACGCTCCTTCTTTTGAGTAATCACTGAAGTTACGTCTTCTTTTCCTTCAACCTCCTCCTCAGTCTTGTTTCCATCATATTTCCCTTCGAAATGGTGTCTCCACATTCGTTTGGATGATGGGAAACCAAAACGATTGTAAAGGCCTACGTTATCAAGGAAAAGAGTCTTTTCTTTAGATTCCGATATTCTGAGGCCTCTGCCTACCTGTTGCAAGTACAAGGCAAGCGACTTCGTAGGACGTGCAAGCTGAATGAACTCAATATCAGGGCAGTCAAAACCTTCAGTGAATAGATTGACATTGCAGATTATCTGAAATTCGCCTCTACGGAATTGCTGGATATATTGCTCACGCATTTCTTTTGGCGTATCGCTGTCTATGGCTACAGCATGAACGCCGTTAGCATTGAACTCTTCGCAAAGATTTTTGTTATGCTCTTTATTGATTGTATATACAATGCCCTTCTTGCCGTTTGCAAATTCCAAATATGTTTTTACTACTTGTGCCCTGATACGATCATTGTCACAAACGCGCTCCAGTTCCGATTCAGCATAATCACCTTGACTGAACTTCTTAATCCCATCTATTTGTTTCTGGATAAAAGAACTACGCGCTACTGAGTAGTATTCATATTGGCTCAGATAACCATCGTTTATAAACTCCTTTACGCTTGGGGAAACTATCAATTCCTCAAAAGTATCAGTAAATCCATGACCGTTCAAGCGTACTGGAGTAGCTGTGACACCCAGCAATTTCGCATGAGGAAATGCTTTGATTATCTTCTGATAGCTTTCTGCTTTGACATGATGGGCTTCGTCTACTATGATATAATCAAACTCTTTATCTGCCCAATTACTGAGCCTTCTGCTCAATGTCTGAACTGATGCTAATTGAATAGGATATATCTTGCGTTCCTTTTCTCCTGACTGTATTATACCATGTGCAAGATTATATCTATAGCCCAACTCCTCATCAATCTGGTCAATAAGTTCTGTCCTGTGGACTAAAACCAAAACCTTTAACGCTACTTTATTATCGCGCCCATAATGGAATATGTCTTTGATTATTGAGACGAATAGTCTTGTTTTTCCTGTTCCTGTAGGCATTTGGAGCATAACCGACTGACAGCGCGACCAAGCATCATATATCTTTTGCTTGTTGTCTTGCTGATAGTCGCGTAACGACTCATCCTCTTGGCTATATTTCTTTAATGCCTCGATAATCATTTTAATCTTTATATGTTTTAATTCTCCATCCTCAGCTTGTCTAATTCTTCCGTTTCTTTTTCATCAGCATTTCCTTCATCTTGGGGTTGAAGTTAGAGAGATACTCACTGTCGTCCATCTCGACAGTCTTGCCGATTATGATAAGATACTCGCATTGGTCTTCGGGATCAAACTTGCGGCGCAGCACGGCAGCACAGCGGCCCGTGCTGCTGTCGAGATAACGCTGCTCCTGAGTGAGCGTCTCTACGTCGACAAAGTCCTTCAACCAGTCGTCGATACACACAGTGACGAAAGGCTGCGAATGGGTAACGCCTTTGTGCAGGCAGATGATGACGCCCGTCACATAGCCGTCAAGGCTTGATAGCAGGTTCACCAGAAAGCCGATGGTGTTTCGGTCGGTGGCGAGCGCCTTCTCGTAACGCTCTAAGCGTTCAGGGTCGGAGAATTCACGACCGTCCTTCGCTACATATTTTATATTTGATTCCATATATCTTGTTCTTTCTGTTTTAAGTTTCTGTGAAAAAAGCCTCTGCGACACTTCGCAGCAAGCAGAGGCACATTATTAACACAATATATATTAGAATGATGTATCAAACGCTATTGATACGGGGTTACACAGCCCCGCCGGCGTCGCCCTCCTCTGGGGTGCCGTCGGGGATGGTGATGTACAGTTCGGCGTCGTTGTCGAAGTTATATGATGGTTCATATCTTTTCGGTTGTAGTTCTTTCGTGCAAAGATACGACATTCCCGCCGAACAGCCAAATTTTCAGCCGATTTTTCTATATAAAAGCGAAAGGGGGGGGAAACTTACATTTTCATTTTAATGCAAAAATCGCCGCTTCCCCCGATAAATACAGGGGAAAGCGGCGATTCTTACAACTTACAATTTACATTTTACTATTTTCTTCGGCGATAGTAGCAAATAGGTAAATTATATATATTATTATAATAATATATATAATTTAAATATTTACCCTTCTGACTTGGAAGAACAAAAATGTAAGTTGTAAGTTTGTAAGTTTCTCCCCCCCCTGTCTCGCAGCAACCAGGCGCCACCTCGTCATGATGAGGCAGCGCCTGGTTGCTGCGAGGGGCTATAAGCGCATGCCGAAGAAAGCGCGGGCGCGCCACTTGTTCTGATTGACGATCACCGCGGCGTCGTCAAAGACGGAATTGTTCATGACGAGCGTTACGCCGGCGAAATAGCGCAAGGAGAAGTTGCGGACGATGGCTGCACGCTCGTTGAAGAGCATGTTGAAGCGCATGTGCTGGGCACGCTTGCGCTCGCCGTTCACGGTAAACTTGTTGCGACTATAGACGACAAAGGTGGGCAGCCCCGAGAGGTGGAGCAGCCATCGCCTGCCGAGCACCCAGTTGTAGCCGTAACCGCCGCCGATGCCGAGATGGCCGACGCCGATATTGATGTCAGGGGCGTTCTGGCTCCTGGCTTTCAGTTCGTCGGTTGTCTTGATACTTCCTCCCTGATAGCTGATGCCCGCCAGCCATGAACCGGCCGAACGGCGCTGGATATAGCTCTGGTTGAAAACTGCGGGGAAAGAGAAGCGGCGATGGTTGAAACAATAGTAAGCCGCAATGTTGGCAACCTTCAGCGTCACATCGTCCGCCTCCAGCCGCGACAGAGTGCCGTCGCGAGTGACGTCGCCCGTCAGCGACTCTGAACGCTGGTAGCTGAAGTCGAGGCTGATGCGGCTGCTGTAGTAGTTAAGGTTGAATTCATAGTCCTTGTAAGTGCCGCTCATCTTGGCTGGATTGATGGCCACTGCGGCTGAAATGCCGCGATAGGAGGCACCGATACTCACGGTGGTCTTGTGGCTGGTGCTGAGGTCGGCCTTCGAGTCGATGCCGTTCACCGTTCCCTTGGCATGAAAGGTGTTGCCCGTCTGGTTCAGCCTGACTTTCAACGTCAGGCTCCCCTCAGGACGAACCACGTAATTGGTGTCGTAGGATATGCGGTAATAGCGGGCAGCAAGCGCACTGTCCATCCGCTCCCTGCGCTGCCGCTGACTGAGTTTCCGCACAACATTCCCGCTGCCAACGGAGACGCTGTCGTCCTGTCCGCTCGCAGTGCAGCATATCAGCAGGGTAACAGCCACCAGCAGCAGTCGGCAGAACGGCCGGTCTTTTCGAAGGAGCTTTTTCATGCGGCTTAGGTAATCGACATCCCCAGCCGAGAGGGACTGGGGATGTCGTTAATAGATTAATTTAGAAACTTTCCGACCTGCGGGGCCTACTCAGCCTTCTTGGCGGCGGGCTTGCGCTTGGGCGCGGCCTTCTTGGCGGCGGGCTTCTCCGTCTCGTACTTCTCGAGCTTGGCCTTCAGGCGGGCAATCTCCTTGTCCTTCATCTCGATCTCGTCGCCCTGGTTCTTGATGGTGGTGAGCAGTCCCTCGAGCTCGTCGTTGTCGATGTCGAGCGGATAGAGGGCGTTGACGCGGTTGATGAAGTCGCCCAGGATGTTCATGTAGTTGGTGAAGGCGTCGAACGGTCCGCTGTAGATGCCGCGGTCGAGTCCGACGTTGGAGGGCTTGGTGGTCATGAAGCGGAAGTTGTTGGAGGCCTGCAGATAGTCCCAGTCCTGGTTGATGCGCGGGTCGTTGGCAATGCGCAGACGGTCGGCCACGGAGTAGAGCTTCTGGAAGGCCTCGCGCTGCATGGCGTTGCCGAGCCAGCATGAGCAGTCGCGCTCCTCGTCAACCCACGACAGGGTGTCGGGCACGTCGACGGCGCCTACTGAGGGCACCTTCATGCAGATTTCCGTCGGCGTGGCGAAGTCGATGCCCTTCTCCTTGGCGCAGGCGGGCAGTGCCTTGAGGAACTCGAGGATGTTGCTGGAGAGCGGCTGGGCGATGCCGAGGGCCGATAGCTCCATGAAGATGTTGATGATCTTCTCCTCTTCGGGGAAGCGGGCGATGCGGTCGATATAGGCGTCGGCGAACAGGGGATAGCCCTCCCACTCAGCATTGTTGAAGCGCAGCGAGATGTCGTCGCTCAGCTCGACGTCGCGCAGCAGCAGCTTCAGGTTGGGGGCGATGTTGCAGTTGTAGACGTAGTGGGGCGACTTCCAGCCGAGCACGTGCTTGGCACCCTCGGTGAGCATGCCCTTGAAGCCCATGGCGGCTATCTGGGCACCGATGTCGTCGCTGTAGATGAGCGACGAGTTGCGGGCCACCTGCGGCTTCTGGCCGAAGAGCTCCTCGATCTTGGCGCACTGCTTCTTGACGTCGAGTGCGAAGGTCTCCTCGTTGGCCAGCGACGACAGTCCGTGGCTGTAAGGCTCGGCCAGGAACTCCACGCAGCCGGTCTGTGCCAGCTCCTGCAGCTTGGCTATGACCTGCGGGGCATGATACTCGAGCTGCTCGATGCCTGTGCCCGAGAGGCTGAAGGCCACCTTGAAATACTTGCCGTGCTGCTGAATCATGTCGCCAATGGCGGTGAGTGCCGGCATGTAGGAGCGCTCGGCGATATCGGTGATGCTACGCTCGTTCTCGTAGTCATCGTAATAGTAATGGTCGGTACCGATGTCGAAGAAACGGTAGCGCTTCAGATGGATGATCTGATGTATCTCGAAATATAAACAAATTGTTTTCATAATAACAGCCCACCCCCAGCCCCTCCCCAAGGGAGGGGAGCTTGATTACTCTTGCCAGGATATTGTGGTCTCCATTTTTTAATTGTTATACTATATAAATAATTTGAAATGTTAAAGGTATTTTAGCTCCCTCCCTTGGGGAGGGGTTGGGGGTGGGCTACTGCTCCCACCCTAATGTCCTTCTGTAGAGTGTGCGAATCCAGCGGCCTACCTTCTCCCACGTAATCTGGTCGCCCTCGCGCTTGCCCTCGTCCTTGAGGTACTGGAAGAGCGACTCGTTGTGGCAGATGCTGTAGATGGCGTCGGCCAGGGC
>JAEEGH010010893.1_pt1 | contig 20750 bp, 17 predicted proteins | sample 9134181 | NCBI WGS metagenome assembly JAEEGH01 (sample SAMN16246544, study PRJNA631951) | gut metagenome | biome: gut microbiome; feature: rumen; material: DP-attached | host: Bos | place: Iran: Karaj | collected 2018-10
CCGGTGACAGGTGCCGACCAGCAGCTCCGGATCCCCCGGGAATAGGGAAATGGCGGCGCAGTCTTTCCCTATGGCCGCGCCGCCTCTTACTTCTTCACGATATTTATGGATATGATTCAATACGGAATGCTTTAATACATTCACGGGAAGCTTTCCGGTCTCCATAAAGGTCTGTCTCCTGTGTTACTCCGCGGGTGGCGCGGTATAAGCCGCAATCACCGCCTTGCATGCGTCAATGCTTCCGGACGCGACGGCACCCATGATGGCATTACGAATCTCTTCATTGTCCGTAGCCACGCCCACGACCGCGGTCGCGGGGGATACCGTGTAATTACTCCGGTTGACCTCCTCACGGCTCACCTGCACGCCATTCTCGGTCACGATCTTCCACAGTCTGGCCTTGATCCCGATATGTGCGCCCGTGACATCGATAAATCCGAAGGGAAGTCCCTCATTGGCGATCACATTCTCGTGGTCGGGATAGGTTGTCTCGAGCGTCTCGCTCTCATAGGAAACCTGACGGTTGACCGTGTCTCTGGTCTCCTTGCCGTAGATGGTAAAGATGATCTTTTTCTCGGGCGTCGTGATGCCCTCGACATAAACCGGATAATCCGTGTTGTTCACAAACTTGAAATTCTTGCCGGAGCTCTCCGCAATGGCGGCATCCATGGACGGTTCCACATAGGAGATGATCATGGAGTGATTATACCGCAGCGTCACCTCCAGCTCCGCAAGCAGGACCGCATTGTACAGGGTCGTCGACACCTGACAGATCCCGCCGCCCAGGCTCTCCACCACCTGTCCGTTCAGGTAGGAGCCGGCCAGATAGTATCCGTTGGCCTCGGAAAAGGGGGTGATCAGGGACAGCGTATCCAGCTCGTCGCCGGGATACAGGGTCGTTCCGTCGATCAGGCTCGTGCCGTTCGCAATATTTTTGCTTCGCGCGCTTCCGGAGGACTTGTAGGAGGTGGTGAAGGTCCCGAGGACGTCTCCGACCTCTGCCAGACTTCCGTCCCCGCCTCTGGGCACGTCAGTCGCATACACCATCTCAAGGACCGCATCCCCGCCGGTCCATTCCGCCGTCAGGAACGTATTGATCTTCTGCGCGGACGCTTCGATGTCCAGCTTGTAGCCGATCTGTCCCTCCGTGATGACGAACTCTCCGCCGACACGGCTCAACTTGTAATCCACCGCGTCCTGATCGTATGCCAGGCACTTATCCGTCAGGAGCGTATGGATGTTGGTATTGCTCACACCCAGCACCACATCGAACACGCGGTTCTCATGCTCCAGATCCTTGGAGGCCTTGTACCGCTCGATGACATTGCCGGTCGTGATCAGCGCTTCCGCATCCTGCACCAGATCCGGGTTCATCCAGTAGAGTCCCAGCTCTTCCGCGGTCACCGTCACCTGATGACCCTCCGCAAGCTCCAGCACGATGGAGGATTCCCGGAGCGTCTCAATATATGCTTCCACTGCCGCCTCGGCTTCCGACGCAGTCATTCCGGAGAGATTCACGCTCTCGGCATAAACCCCGTTCGGAATCCGGTCCTGGGCATGTGCTTCCCTCGCCGGAAGTACCAGCGCCAGCACAAATGCGGCCAGCAGAACGATTCCCTTTGCTCCCTTTCCGATTTGATTCATTTTCTCACTTCCTTTTTTGACCGCCATTTATACGTATGATAAAATAAGCGGGATGACCATCGCAAGGACCAGAATCAGCACAATGACCGCAGAAACCGTTCTTTGCGTCTTTTTATTGTTCATATTAAACATATTTTTTCCTCATGAATAAACCTGATTGTCGAAAGGTTATTATAATATGAGATATCCCTTTTTTGCAAGTTTTATTATCTTCCTTTTCGTTCTTGCCCATGCGATCCGAAGAGGCCGCCGCCTCCGCGACCGGATGGAGGGTGATTTCTGGAACCGCGAGGAAGAGGCCAATTCCACCCGGCGAAAGCCGCTCGACGATCTGCTCTATATCAAGATCCCCCTTGACCGCCTCCCGATGACCGTCTGCTCCGACTCCGCGGAAGTACGCGGCTGCGTCGCCATGATCATGACGCTCTCCGAAGAAAAAATCGTCAATCTGACCGGCCTGACCAACACGGATCTGAAGCTCATGTACGGAGCCCCCAACCTTCCGGAGCTCACCATCTATGACGAGAACTTCACACTCCTCGTTCAGACCCTGCAAAAGTGGTCCACCCTGCTCTGGGAAGCCGGGGAGCGCGAAGCGGCCGTATGCATCATGGAATACGAGGTCGAGATCCGCGCGGATGCCGGCAGTGCCTATCGGCGTCTGGCCGCCTATTACCGGGAGACCGGGCAGCCGGAACGCATCGAGGAGCTCCGCAAGTCCGCATCCATGCTCCGCTCCCTCAGCCGCGGCTCCATCCTCCGGTCCCTCGATGCGCCCGGAGACGGGAAAGATTCGCCCTGAATCCCCCTCCCGGGAAGACCAGGAAACAAAAGAGAAAAAGGAAGCACGGGCAGATGGCCGTCCATCAAAAAGCCCCTCGCTTCCTTTTTTTATGTGTCAATCATTCAGGCTGTTCAGGAATCTTCGGAATCCTTCTTTTCCTGCCTCGTCCCGTTTGTATACCCCCGCATCGCACAGAACCTGTAAAAATACCTTCCCGATCTCTTCTTTCAGAACCGCATCGATCTGATCCGGCGAGATCTCGCCGCGCTCTGCCAGAAAATCCTCCGCCCACGGCGCATGTGCAGCCAGCCTCTGGTCCGAGCGCAGATCCCTCTTTTCCAGAATGGCCTCCTTCAGAAGTCCCATCTCCTCCTTCAGCCGGGCCGGCAGCACCGCCAGTCCCATGACCTCGATCAGGCCGATGTTCTCCTTCTTGATATGATGCAGGTTCGCATGCGGATGAAAAACGCCGAGGGGATGCTCTTCGGTGGTGATATTGTTGCGCAGCACCAGGTCCAGTTCATAGGCGTCCCCGCGCCTGCGCGCGATCGGAGTGATGGTATTGTGCGGCTCTCCGTCCGTGGATGCGTAGACAAAGCAGGCCTCGTCGGAGTATGCTCTCCAGGCGCCCAGCACCTTGTCCGCCAGCTCCGTCAGCCGGTCCGGATCCGCGCAGGTAAGGCGCAAAACCGACATCGGCCACTTGACGATTCCGGTCTGCACATCTTCAAATCCCCTGACGGTAAAGGTCTCCTCCACGGGAGCCTTCGCCATGGCAAATTCGTAATGTCCGCCCTGGAAGTGATCGTGGCTGAGGATCGAGCCTCCCACGATCGGCAGATCCGCGTTGGAGCCCACAAAATAGTGCGGGAACTGACGCACGAAGTCCAGGAGCTTCCGGAAGGTTGCCCGCTCGATCTTCATGGGCACGTGCTGTGCGTTAAACACGATGCAGTGCTCATTGTAGTACACATAGGGCGAATACTGAAATCCCCAGGGCGTGCCATCGATCGTGATCGGGATGATGCGGTGATTCTGCCGCGCCGGATGGTTGATGCGCCCGGCATAGCCTTCATTTTCCCTGCACAGCAGGCACTTGGGATATCCGCTCTGTTTCGCCAGCTTCGCAGCGGCGATCGCCTTGGGATCCTTCTCGGGCTTCGAGAGATTGATCGTGATGTCCAGATCTCCGTACTCCGTGGAGGTCACCCATTTTACATCGCGGCTCACGCGGTAGCGGCGGATATAGTCGCTGTCGCGGCTCAGCTTATAGTAATAATCCGTAGCGGCTCTGGGGGATTCCCGGTCATACAGATCCCAGAAGGAAGCGATCACCTCGCTCGGCCGCGGCATCAGAAGGCTCATGATCTTCGTATCAAAAAGATCCCGGTAGACCACGGTATCCTCCTCGATCAGCCCGTGCTGCGCCGCATAATCCAGAAGCTGCGCCAGGATCGGCTCCAGCGCCGAAGGCGCGGCGTCCTCCCGGAGAAAATCGTACTCTCCTCCCAGATCATCCAGTCCGAACAGCTCCAGCAGCCGGTTGGTCGTGTAGATCACATCCTCACGGGGCACAAGCCCCGTCGCGAATCCATAATTCACCAGTTCTCTGATGGCATCCTGAATCATTCTCCTGAAAAACCTCTCTCTCGTTCGCTTTTTTGTCCCGTCATGGTCTTCCGGATGCCAGGGTCAAAGCACCCTCGGTCCGTCTCCGACCTCCACCACATAGAAATCGGCATCGTAGCCGATCCGGCCTCGGTAGGTCTCGCCCACGACCCGGATAAATTCCTCGATGGCGGACTCCTTTACGATGCTGACCGTGCAGCCTCCGAATCCGGCACCGGTCATGCGCGAGCCGATGACACCGGGCACCTTCCAGGCCGCTTCCACTAGCGTATCGAGCTCGATCCCGGTCACCTCGTAATCGTCGCGAAGCGATACATGGGACGCATTCATAAGCTGCCCGAATACCTTGATCTTACCGTTTTTGAGGGCCTCTACGGCCTCGAGCGTGCGCTGGTTCTCATAGACCGCATGACGCGCTCTGCGCACGCGGTTCGCGTCCTTGATCATGGGCGCAAATTTCTCGAAGGTCGCCTCGTCGAGCTCGCCGAGAGACTTCACATCCACCATGCTCTGCAGCTCCTTCAGTGCGGTCTCGCACTCTTCCCGGCGCTCATTGTACTTGGAATCTCCCAGGCCTCTTTTCTTGTTGGAGCAGGCGATCACGATCTTGGCATCCTCCAGACGGATCGGCGCGTAGGTGTATTCCAGCGTGGCCGTATCCAGGAAGATCGCATGATCCTTCTTGCCCATGGCGATCGCAAACTGGTCCATGATCCCGCAATTGACCCCGTTGAACCGGTTCTCGGAATACTGCCCGATCAGAGCCAGATCCTGATTGGTGACATCGAATCCGAAGAGGTCGCGCAGAATAAATCCGGTCAGCACCTCAACGGATGCGGAGGAGCTCAGGCCGGACCCGTTGGGAATGTTGCCGAACAAAAGCAGCTCCAGTCCCTGCTCCGCCTTCATCTCTTTCTCCCCGAAGGCCCAGATCACACCCTTGGGATAATTGGTCCAATCCGCCTCCTTATAAGGCTTCAGATCGTCCAGGGAACTCTCGATGACACCCAGTCCCTCAAAATTCAGGGAATAGAACCGCAGCTTCCGGTCGCTTCTCTTCCTTGCCACACCGTAGGTTCCGATCGTCAGTGCGCAGGGGAACACATGTCCTCCGTTGTAATCGGTATGCTCTCCGATCAGATTCACGCGTCCCGGGGCAAAATATACCTTTGCGCCCTCCGCGTCGCCGAAAACCCCGGCGAACTTCTCCAGCAGCTGTTCTCTGGTCACCTTCCCGTCCATCTGATTATCCTCCCTATCGCCTTTCCTTCCTGTCTGTTCTTCAGTCCTTCAGTCCCTGCTCCAGCTCTGCGCGCAGCACGCCAAGCGCTGTAAACACTTCCTCCTGATGCGCATCGGCATAGGCCTCATCCTCGTTTGCCCCGGCTTCCTCAAGGCCGTAGGCCAGCTCGGCGAATTTCTCCGCTCCGATGGTTCTGGCAGAGCTCTTCAGCGAGTGCGCATGCACCCGGTAATTCTTCCAATCCTTCTCATTCTTTTCCTTGCGAAGGACCTCCACCAGCTCCAGGTTCAGGAATTCCTGGATCATCTCCAGGTAAAAATCCTCCATGCCTCCGCAATATTCCAGCCCGGTCTCCGTATTCAGGGATGGAAATCTTTCCGCTAGACTGCTCATTTCTTCTCCTTTCCCGGGCTCCGTCGCCCTGCTTGACTCTGTAAACGTATGCTCCGGCTCCTGCTCTGCTTCTTCCTGCCGCGGGCTGCCTTGTTCCGGCTCCTTCTCTGCTTCTTCCTGCCACGGGCTGCCTTGTTCCGGCGCTTTCTCTCCGGTCTCCGGCGTTTGTGCATCTTCCGGCTCCGGCCCGGCCCCTTCCTTCCAGATCAGAAGGTCCTTGGGCAGATACCGGACGAGGAGCCTGCACAGATCATTTTCCCGCACCGGCTTGGTGAGATATTCCGAAAATCCCGCCCAGAGATACTGCTCTCTGGCTCCCGAGATGGCATTGGCCGTCAGCATGATCATCGGCGTCTGCGCATTGGGACAGCTTTCCAGCTGATGAATGCGGTTCAGGGTCTCGATCCCGTCCATCTCCGGCATCAGATGATCCAGAAATACCATGTCGTAACTCTGTTTCTGCACCTTCTCCAGACATTCCATTCCGCCGGATGCCTCTTCCACCTGAATCTGCGTCTCCTTGAGCAGTCCGCGGATCACCTTCAGGTTCATCGGCACATCATCCACCACCAGGATCCGGGCGTTCGGAGCCCGGAAGGAGGCAGCGCTGACCATCTGTTCCGCGCGCATGCGTTCCCGGTACTGCGCATAGCTTCCCATCTTTTCGGTCCCGCGAACGCCCTGCGGGAGCTCGATGGTGAAGATCGTCCCTTTTCCGACCTCGCTGGACACCCGTATGATGCCGCCCATCTTGGCCGTCAGCTGTCTGGCGATCCGAAGCCCCATGCCGGTGCCTTCGATGTTGCGGTTGGCGGATTCGTCCACGCGCTGGAAGGCGTCAAATATTTTCTCCTGGTTCTCCTTGGAGATCCCGATCCCGGTATCCTCCACCTCCACCACGAGCATGATCCGGTCCTCTCCCAGCTCCCGCTGCGAGACCCGAAGCTCCACATAGCCTTCCCGCGTATATTTTACCGCATTGGTGAGCACATTGGAAATCACCTGCCGCACCCGGACCTCGTCGCCGTAGAGTACCGCCGGCAGCTGCGGATCATTCTGCACGCGCAGCTCAAGCCCTTTGTCATTCGCCCGCAGGTAGACCATATTATGACAGTCCAGCAGAAGCTTTCCAAGACTGTACTCGCTCTCCACGATCTCCATTTTCCCGGCTTCCACCTTGGAGATATCCAGGACATCGTTGATCAGCGACAGAAGGCTCCGTCCGGCGCTCTCAATGTTCTTCGCGTACTCAAGGATCTGCGGATCCCGGCTCTCCTTGAGGATCATGGTATTCATGCCCAGGACCCCGTTGATCGGCGTCCGGATCTCATGGGACATATTCGTCAGGAAGGAACTCTTCGCCTTGTTGGCGGCTTCCGCTTCCTCCCGGGCCTTCGTCAGTTCCTCCATCGTGCGGAGCAGCTGCACATAGTCCGGCGTCTCCATGACAAAGGCGGTCATCAGGGCGAACATGGCCGTCACGCAGTAGGTGATGAGCAGATCCGGGAACAGCACCGTCTGCGCGACGATCGCGATCAGTTCCAGGATCACAAAGCCCGCCAGCGCCCGATACATCCTGCGCTCAAGCTGCTTCCGGTGACGGAACAGAAGAACCATCCCGTTCACGATAAAATACATGGAGATCATGATGGTCACGGAAAACAACGCACCATGCCGGTAGATCCCGTTCTCGTCAAAGTAAAATACGGCCCTGGTATAGGGTGTCGTCAGGATCACGATAAAGACGATCACCAGTACGATCGCATTGATCCGGAAATTGAGATTGCGCTTCCGGATGTCCCGCCCCTTCACATAATTCTCGGTATAATTGTAAAAAGAAAAGGCTGCGTACGCTTCGCTGATGAAATACAGGGTGTTCAGCGCCACATTGAGCCTGTACGGGAAGCCCGGGTAATGGGTCATGATGACCGCGGTCAACACGTCCAGAATGGTGGCCAGCAGCAGAACGCGCAGAAAAGAGAGATAATTCTTCATCATCTCCGAATCGCTGTACCGGACCCGCAGCGCATAATAGAGGACCGCCAGCATGATGGCGGAGAAGAACTCATAATCATAATTAAACATGTCAGATCCTCTGTGTCACGTTCCATGCATGTTCTGAAGAGTCGCATTGGTGAATTCGGCCCAGCTGTACTGGCTCATGTACTCGCCCTGGTACAGGTATTTATGCTTCGGATAATCCCCCAGAAATACATAATAATCACATTCCACCTTATCCAGTGCGATCCCGATACATCCTCTCTGCCGGATCAGTGCATCCTCGTAGCCGTGCTCCCTGAGCTCCTGCATCAGATCCGTACGCAGATTCTTCAGATAGGAGGTATGACCCTGATCGTCCTCCGGCCAGAGCACCCCGGCCGCCTCATTGATATTGCACATGCTCCCCTTGCGGTCGATCAGATAGGCGAAAAGCTCCTTCGTCTTGGAGTACTGAAAATGCAGGGGCGTCTCCCCGCAATAGACCTCAAAATTGCCAAAGGTCCGCACCCGAAGCGGCTTAGGCTGTGCCTCTTCCACCGGAAAACGAAGCGCACCGAGCTCCTTGCGGATGGCTTCCACGGTGACCGGTTTGTGAATATAAGCCGTGGCCTGCAGTTCAAAGGCATCCATCGCATATTCCGTATATCCGGTCACAAAAAGCAGATTGACCTTCGGGTTCGTCTCCTTCAGGGCCCGAGCCATCTGCAGCCCGTTGATCCCGGGCATCTCGATATCGAGAAATGCAAGGTCGCACCGGTTCTTCCGGGCAAAATCCAGTGCCTCCCCGGAACTGCGAAACCCGTGTACCTGCGCTCCCGGAAGCGCCTTATTGATCGAAGAGATCAGTCCCTCCAAAGCAAGACGTTCATCATCTGCCGCAATTATAACCATAATATCTCACCTCTAAGTGGTATTCTATTATATCATAAATCCGGAGGAATTACGCTCTTATATCTCGAACGAAAGGAATCCTGCCCGATGCCCCTTATATTGTCCACCTTGAGAAAGACCCCCGGATCATCTCCGAGGGTCTCATCATCACTTCCCCATCTGTCAGGATTCCAGGATCCGGTACAGAAGACTGTACAGTTCCTCCGCCTGCTCTCTGTTCTGAAGGGCCGGGCAGATCCCCGCCATTTTGAACGGAATGTCCTTGCACTTTTCCTTTAAGGCTCTTCCCTGATCGGTCAGCGTGATCATCGTCACCCTCTCGTCCTCATGGGAACGGGCCCTCGTGACATATCCGTTTTTCTCCAGTGTCTTAAGCAGCGGGGTCAATGTACCCGCATCCAGATAAAGCCGCTTGCCGAGCTCTCCGACGGTCACCGTCTCCTCTTCCCACAGAACCATAAATACCACATACTGCGTGTAGGTCAGTCCCAGCGGTTTGAGGAACGGCGTGTAGCTGCTCGTAATCTTCCGCGCGCATGCATAGAGCGGAAAACAGATCTGATTCTCCAACTTTAACTGTTCGTATTCCTGTGCCATTTCCTTTTCCCCTTCATTTGAATCCGTCCGGTCTCCCGGATCATTGTGCCTTACGTTTCTGTTCTGCCAGGTAATTAACTGCGGACAAAGCCGCCACATTTCCTTCGCCTGCTGCCTTGATGTACTGATAGGGCGCTCCCGCGATGTCCCCTGCCGCGAACAGTCCCGGCATGCTCGTCCGCATCTGCCGGTCGCAGACCACCGCGCTTCCGTCCGTCTCAAGACCGGGCACCAGCTGGCTCGGCGCGATCGCCTCGCGCAGGACAAAGATGCCATCCGTCTTAAGATCCTGTCCGGATGCGGTTTTCAGAACCATTCCGTCCGCTTCCTTCACAAATTCCAGAGGTTTTTCACCGCAGATCTCTATCTTATCGCTGCTGCCCAGCCCCGGAAAGCTATCTGCCTTGTACATTGGTACATAATATACCTTATCGGCCACTTCCGCAAGGAATGCCGCCTCTTCTTCTTCCTTCGGGCTGTAACCGAGCACGACGGCGGATTTTCCGCGGTAAAGCGCCGCGTCACAGGTTGCGCAGTAGCTGACGCCTCTCCCGAGGTATTCCGTCTCCCCGGGGAAAGGCTTTTCCATTACGACGCCACAGGCCAGGATCACACTGGAAGCCTCGAAGATCTCTTCCTTCCCCTGCAATGCGAAATAATCGCCCATGGAATAGACTGCCGTGATACGATCCTGCGTGATCTCCTGCCCGATCTGCTCCAGATGCTTCTGAAAATGTCTGCCGAGGTCCTCCCCTGCGATCTCGGGGAATCCCAGATAATTATCGATCCGATGTGCCTTGGCCAGCTTGGAACTCAGATCCGGCTCGCCGATGAGCAGAACCTTTTTGTTACGGATCCTGGCGGTGATGGCTGCTTCGAGCCCCGCCGGTCCCGTGCCGATAATGGCGATATCCACTCTCTCCATTTTTTTCTCCTTATGACCTGCCGGAAAATCCGCCTGCCGCCTCATTCCCGGAGCTCCGGTGATGCCGATGCTTCCTGTCTTTGCTCAAATCCTCAGATCAGAGAAGCCACGCACTCCCGGACCTTCTTCATGCTCTCGGTGGGCTCAAAACGCGCCACCACTTCACCCTCGCGGTTTACGAGGAACTTGGTGAAATTCCACTTAATGTCCGGATTGTTCTTGTAATCCTTGTCGATCTTCTTCAGCATCGCGCTCATGCTCAGGGCCACGGGACCGATTCCGAAGCCTTCAAATCCCTTCTGGCCCTTGAGATAGGTAAAGAGCGGCAGTGCATTCTCGCCGTTCACATCGGACTTCTTCATCTGCGGGAACTGCGTATTGTACTTCAGCGTGCAGAACTCATGAATCTCCTCGTCCGTTCCGGGGGTCTGTCCTGCGAACTGGTTGCAGGGCACATCCACGATCTCGAGTCCCTGCGCATGGAACTCCTCATACATCTTCTCCAGGGGCTCATAATGCGGGGTGAAACCGCAGCCCGTAGCCGTATTGACCACCAGGACCACCTTTCCCTTGAAATCCGCCATGGAAACCTCGTTCCCTTGTGCATCCGTTACCGAATAATCATAAAAACCCATCGTTTTCCCTCCAAAATGTATTTCGCCACATCGTTTGCTTTGTTCAAGAACAATTATATTGTATCAAAGATATTTGAAATGTCAACTGTCTTTTTCCCTGCTTTTTCAAATTTTCTCTAAAATAACCGTAAAGTACTTGCGCGGCTCCCACCTGCAATATATGATGTAGCAGGTATTTTTCGGTTTGATACGGGCACCGGCACGGACCTGTGCCGCTTAGGAGATTTCGGATATGATCCTTCTGACACAAATGGCAATTTTATTTCTGATCATGGCTGTGGGGTTTCTCTGTAAACGGACCAATCTTCTGGACGACCCTTCCGTCAAAAAGTTCTCCGGCCTGGTCGTAAATGTTGCGAATCCCTGCATGGTCCTCTCCGCTGCGGTCGGCGACCACGCAGGCTCCGACAATATGCTTCTTCTTTATACCGTCGTACTGTCCCTGGTCATGTATGCGGTCTTCCTCGTTCTGGCCGCCGTGGTTCCGAAGCTTCTTCGGGTACCGGCGGGAGATGTTCCGGCCTACAAGCTGATGATGATCTTCTCCAATATCGGATTCATGGGATTCCCTGTGATTTCCGCCGCATACGGACAGGAAGCGCTTCTGTACGCATCCGTTTTCCTGTTCCCCTATAATTTTCTGATCTATACCTATGGAATCTCGGTCATGACCGGGGAATCGATGGTAAAGGGCGGGATCCGCTGGAAAAAAATCTTCAACATCGGCGTTGTCTCCGGGATCCTTGCCATTGCGCTCTACATCGCGGATCTCCATCTGCCCTCCGTGCTCTCCCAGACCATCAGCACACTGGGGGGTCTGACCGCTCCCTTAAGCATGATCGTCATCGGCTACTCCATCGCGGAAATGGATCTGAAAACGCTTTTCACGGATGTGCGTCTGCTCCTTTTTTCCGTTATAAAGCTGCTCCTTCTGCCCATCGCAGGCGTGACCCTCTGCCGCCTGTGCCGTGTGCCGGAGGCCCTGCTCGGCGTCAGCTTTATCATGCTCGCCATGCCGGTCGGCAGTATGACCGCCATGCTGGCCAGTCAGTACGGACGCAACGAGGAGCTTGCCTCCCGCGCCGTCGCCATCACCACCATCCTCTCCGTCGTGACCCTGCCGCTGATGAGCGCGCTCCTCGGCGTATAAAGGCCGTGATACGAAAAGGCTGCCCGTAAAAGGGCAGCCTTTTGATACGCTCTGTGCAATTTATGGTTTCGCTTGCGATCCCCTCGGATCCTTCTTACAGCTCGAAAAACAGTCCCGATTTTTTCAGTGCCGGGCGCAATCCCATATAGACAACCGTCGCTACGATGGTGGAAAGCACCGCATTGATGGAGGTGGACGCCACATTGTAGACCAGAGTAAGCTCTGCAGCGGGCTTGCCCAGGATCACCAGCTTGTACAGATAACCGACCAGCGGATCAAAGATCACATTGAACAGGAGTCCCCCGACCGCTGCCAGGATCGTCCACTTCAACACCTTCGCATGATCCTTCTCCGTCGTGATATGGCCGAGCTTATGCGCGATCAGGCCCGTGATCAGGCCGATGCACAGCTTCAGCACAAAGGTCTTCGGTGCATATACGATATAAATGGGATCAAACAGGTCGCCGATCGTCATTCCGATGGCTCCGCCCAGTCCGCCGTACAGTCCGCCGAGAAGCAGCGCTCCCAGCACACAGACTGCATTGCCCAGATGGATCGATGTCGCATCTCCGCCCGGGAGTGTGATCTTGATCTGCAGGAATGTGAATACCACATAGGATAAGGCAGCCAGCAGGCCTGTAAACACAAGTTTGATCAGTGCTTCATGATTTTTTTCCATGGTTCTTGTCACCTCCACGGTTTTTGCTACGCTCTTAGCATGCACCACTTCGGTTTTTTTCCCTTTTTCTCCCGCCATATTTCATCCCTCCAATCGCGCTGATGTAAGCGCTTTTATTATGTTCATTATAAGACCGTCTGATATGATTGAAATGTTCAATTTTTGAAAAAATAATAAGGTCAGATTTCGGGCAGGAAAAAATCGCAGCCACCCTTCGGCAGCTGCGATCCGCATCAGTTCAGCTCATCATAGTAAATAATCTTGTCCGCGTAATCCCCCCAGACGATACAGATCCAGGTCTTGCCGGGATTCAGCACGATCTCGTTGTGCTGACCGTCATAGTAGTGCGTGGCGGAGGTCAGCGTCTCATTGTTGGCATAGCCTCTCTCCCATTGTCCGGCGATGCCTTTTCCGTGGGTAAATACCACACAGTCATTGAAACCGTCCACCAGGAAGGACAGGTAGCCATTGTCGTCGAGAATCGCTCCGGTGCAGATCTTCAGGATCACATTGGTCACCGCCAGCTGCTCGCCGGTGCGCTCGTCGAGCTGCGGCTTACCGAATTGATAGCGGTAATACAGCTGATCCTCCGGATTGTAGACAAAGTAGGGACTTCCGGAGCCGCAATACCCGTTGCTGAGTACTTCGGAGCCGTCTCCGCCGGGATAGATCGTCTTGATGTCCGCAAGGTGCGAATAATCGGAGATGCAGTCATCCGCAAAAAGCAGTCCCTGCTCGTAGCGGTCCCGGTAGGTCGTGGAATATCCCTGTCTGGCGACCGCCTTTTTGTATCCGTCGATCGTCATGATCCCGGTATATTCCGTCGCGTAGCCGGCCGCCTTGCGGGCTTCGGAACGCTCAAAGGCCTCGTCGGAAGGATCCTCGATGCCGGTCACGGCCGCGGAGATATTGTCCACATATTCGCTGTTGATGGTCGCTGCCACATAGGGAACCGCGAGGCCCCAGTTGCAGTAGATCGCGTCAAACGAAGTCGCTTCCTGAAGGAAATAGAACCGGCTGCTTCGGATCGGTCCGATGTAATCCAGATCATCGTAATCCTCGAAGATCCCCATCAGTCTGGTGCAGCTCCCCTTTTCCATGGGAGCTTCTACGATCACGCTCGCCTTGGCGATGCCATACTGAGGGAGTGCGGATTTATTGTTGGGGATCATCACGGCCATCGGGCGTCTCTTCGCGATGGAGACATCCTTCCACTCGCCGGTGAGATAGCTCTGGATCTTGCCGTCCTTCTCCACACGCTCGCTGATTCCGGGAGCGATCAGAGAGCTCACGGTCTGTGAATCCTCCGTGTCCCCGGTCTCCTGCGCGGGCTCGGGATCTGCAGCCACAGGCTCCTGCGAAGGGGTCTGTCCTGCCGTGTTTGAGATGGGCTCCGGCGTCAGGACCGCCGGCTCTTCCTCATCCGTCAGGCCTCCGCAGCCGGTCATAGCCAGCATGACCGCACAGAGGAGTGCCAATGTCTTTTTCTTCATGTTTGTCCTTCCTGTTGTGTCCGCCAAACTCCGGATCCTTTTGTCAACCAAAAATGAGCATCAAAAAATGCTGGTGGCCGGACTTGAACCGGCACGAGGTTGCCCCCGAGGGATTTTAAGTCCCTTGCGTCTACCTATTCCGCCACACCAGCAGATGGGCGGTCAGTCACCACCCAACGCGACGATTTTATCATAGCACACCTTAAAATGCAAGGTTTCAACCCTTTTCCAGCGTAAAGCGCAGCACGGTCGCCGAATACGGCGGCAGCGTGATATTCAGCATACCGGTCTTAAGCTGGTGGTAGGGTCCCTCCAGGCTGTATCCGTCCGCACGGGACTGGAAGACCTGGTGCATGAATCCGTGACGGTGCGTCCCGATTTCCCAGACGGAGATGCTCTTGTAGACCTCCTCCCCGTTGTTGTTGATCAGGATCAGGCTCTGGTTCTCCCGGGTAAAGCGCCCGTAGGCCAGATAGTTGTACTCTCCGCCGATCTCCTTGAGGGATCCGTTACGAAGCTCCGGGTACTTTTTCCGAAGGGCGATGATATCCCGGTGGAACGCGATCAGTTCCTTGTCCTCGTGCCCCCAGGGGTACGTGCGGCGATTGTCCGGATCCGTGAATCCGCAGACGCCGGCCTCATCCCCGTAATAGATCGTAGGGGCGCCGATCCAGGTCATCTGGATCACGACGGCCTCGCGGAAGACGCCTTTATTGATGCCTTCCTCCGCAGCACGCGGTCCGAGCGTGCCGGTGCGCCCGACCTTGTGATTGGTCCGGGTCAGGAAGCGCGAGTGATCGTGGTTGGACAACTCGTTCATCGCCACCTGAAGACTCGGCATGGAAAAGCTCGAAGCATGGTGCCGCATCGCTCCCCAGAAGCTGTCCGCGTTGCCGAGCAGATCCTCGCGAAAATCGTCGCTGTGCTTCTCCATTCCGGTCAAAAACCAGGTGACAGGCTCCATGAACGCGTCGTAGTTCATGACGGTATCCCATTCGTCGCCCTGCAGCCAGGGGCGCATGTCCCCGTAATGCTCCGCGAGAATGATGGCATTCGGATTCGCCGCCTTGACCGCCCGGCGGAAATCCTTCCAGAAGCGGTGATTGAACTCCGGCGAATGCCCCAGATCCGCTGCCACGTCCAGTCTCCAGCCGTCCGCGTTGAACGGAGGCGAGACCCATTTCTGACCGATTCGAAGGACATAGTCATAGAGCTCCCGCGAGCCCTCGTAGTTGAGTTTCGGCAAGGTATCGTGTCCCCACCAGCCGTCATAGCTGCCGTTGTAGGGCCACGCAAAATCATCATGGAAACTGAAGAAATTCCGGTAGGGGCTGTCCGCGCTGACATACGCGCCCTTCTCATACCCCTCCGCATTCTCATAGATCCGCTCGCGGTCCATCCACTTGTTGAAGGAACCGCAGTGGTTGAACACGCCATCCAGGATCACCTTCATCCCGCGGCGGTGCGCTTCCTCCACCACCTTGGAAAAAAGGATGTCACTGGCATCGAGATTGGTTGCGCTGGTGACGCGCTTGATATACTGGGTCGCCTCGGAATTGGTCCGGCTTCCGGGCGGCAGCAGATCGCCTCCGTCGTCCGGGATCGATCCGAAATGGGGATCGATGTGATCGTAGTCCTGGATGTCGTACTTATGATTGGAAGGCGATACAAAGAGCGGGTTGAAATAGATCACTTCCACACCCAGACTCTGGATATAGTCCATCTTGTTCAGGACACCGTTGAGATCTCCGCCGTAGAAGCACCGCACATCCATGGCGGCCGGATAGGCATTCCAGTCGTCCACATGCTGTACCGGCTCCCCGATGTAGCTGTATTCCCCGGTCCTTACGTCGTTGCTCTCGTCCCCGTTGCAGAACCGGTCCACATAGATCTGGTACATGACCGCGCCCTTCGCCCAGTCCGGGGTCTTGAAGCCCGGAAGGATCACGAAATCATAGTAGTCATTTGCCTCCCGGACCGCGCCTCTGCGGTCATAGAAACAGGAGACATGCCCGGTGCGGATCTCGAAGTGGTAGGCGAATTTCTCCTCCTGCACCTGGACCTCCACCTCGTAATAGTCAAAATGGACCGCTGTGTCCACCTTATCCATGACATAGCGGCGCCCATGCCAGATCAGGAACACATAGTCCACATTGTTTTTGGCCGTGCGGAAGCGCACGCTGACCTTCTCATGGGCATCGGGTTCCTCCGGTGTCACATACTCAGCCGTAGTATCGGAAAAAAGGGCCCTCTGGTTGAATACGGGGCGCATGTTGAATATATATTGCTGATTCCACTCCACCCGTCTTCTTCTGTCCAAATCCATGGTTAACCTCCGGTCCCGAAAAAGGAACTTCTAAATTCATATTTTACAGAAAAATGTGCGATTATACAAGGAAAAAGGACAGCCGGGGAAGCTGTCCTTTTTCATAGAGAAGGTATTTCTTTGGGGTATGTCAAAAAACGAAATGTATTGGGGGTACGTGAATATACTAGCACAGCCCCCTCTCTACAACTATACCCAGATTTCACAAAATACACAATTTGTTGCGGTGTGTTTTAGCTATTTTGCACAAAAAGTGCTTCGAATTCGTCGCGCCCGATCTTTTCCTTCTCCAGAAGCAGCGCCGCACAGCTGTGAAGCACCTGCTCATGCTCCAGGATGAGCTCCTTCGCACGGGTGTAGCACTGATCGATGATCTGCTTTACCTCCCGGTCGATCTCGCCCGCGATCGCCTCGGAATGGGCCTTGGCATGGGCCAGATCCCGCCCGATAAAGACCTCATCGTCATCGTCGTCGTAGCAGATCACGCCGATGTTCTCACTCATGCCGTACCGGGTCACCATGCTCCGCGCTTCCTTGGTCGCCTTCTTGATATCGCTGGATGCGCCGGTCGTGATGTCGCCGAAGATGATCTCCTCCGCGATCCTTCCGCCCAGCGAAACCATGATATCCTGAAGCATCTTGCCCTTCGTCAGGAACATTTCATCCTTCTCGGGAAGCGGCATCGTGTAGCCTGCTGCCCCCTCGCCGGTCGGAATGATGGAGACCGAATACACCGGTCCCACATCGGGCAGCACATGGAACAGGATCGCGTGTCCCGCCTCATGATAGGCCGTGATCTTCTTCTCCTTATCGGTGATCAGATGGCTCTTCTTCTCGGTTCCGATGCCCACCTTCACGAAGGCCTTCTTCACATCCTCCATCGTGACATATGCGCTGTTCTTGCCGGCCGCGCCGATCGCCGCCTCGTTCATCAGATTCTCGAGGTCCGCGCCGGTAAAGCCCGCCGTCGTCCGCGCGATCTGTTCCAGATCCACATCCTCGGAGAGCGGCTTCTTGCGGGAATGCACCTTCAGGATCTCCTCACGGCCGCGCACATCGGGCCGGCTCACCCGCACCTTGCGGTCAAAGCGACCGGGGCGCAGGATCGCGGGATCCAGGATATCCACACGGTTCGTCGCCGCCATCACGATGATCCCCGTATTCTCGGAAAAGCCGTCCATCTCCACCAGAAGCTGGTTCAGCGTCTGCTCTCTCTCGTCGTGGCCTCCGCCCAGACCGGTTCCGCGGCGCCTTGCCACGGCGTCGATCTCATCGATGAACACCATACAGGGGGCATTTTCCTTCGCCTGTTCAAAGAGATCACGCACGCGGGACGCACCCACACCGACGAACATCTCCACAAAATCGGAACCGGAGATGCTCAGGAAAGGAACTCCCGCCTCCCCGGCCACCGCCTTGGCCAGCAGCGTCTTACCGGTACCCGGCGCGCCTTCCAGCAGCACGCCCTTGGGAATCCGGGCGCCCAGCTTCGTATATTTCTCGGGAGCCTTCAGGAAATCCACGATCTCCTCCAGCTCCTCCTTCTCTTCCTTCATTCCGGCCACATCCTCGAACCGGATCTTGCCGTCTCCCTTGGTCAGCTGCGCCCGGCTTTTGCCGAAATTCATCATTTTATTGCCGCCACCGCCGGCTCCGGCGCTCTGGGAGAAAAGTGCCAGCAGCACAAATACGGCTACCGCCAGCACGATCACCAGCGGGATCAGGACATTTATCGCCCAGTCCCCCCAGGAATTGTCATTGATGATGGGGTCATATCCATAGCTGCGGATCACGTCCTCCGCCTCGGCCACGGAGGTGACATAGACCTCCTGCGTGGTCGCATTTTTCAGCTTCACATACACATAGCCCGTGGGGGCATCCGCATCCGGCGTCAACGTGACCGCCTGCACATTCCCCGCCTCAAGGTCGCTTGTCAGCTGATTCCAGGTATATCTCTCTCCGTTTTTCCGGAGAAAACTCATGAGCACCACCAGGATCAGCAGCACCACCAAAAATCCGAAATATCCCCGAAACCCTCTTGTGTTACCGGTCTTCACACTTCCTCCTAACTGTATTCACCAGACGAATACCGCATCGCAGCCTGCGGCGATGCTTTCTCAATCGAACCGGACCACCCCGATATAGGGGAGATTCCGGTATCTCTGATCATAATCCAGACCATATCCCACGACGAATTCATCCGGGATCGCAAATCCGGTATAGTCCACTTTCACGTCCACCACTCTGCGGTCCGGCTTGTCCAGAAGCGTGCAAAGGCGCAGGGACTTGGGTCCGCGGTCGCGCAGCATCTCCAGCAGATAGCTCAGCGTGCGTCCGCTGTCCACGATATCTTCCACCACCAGCACATCCTTCCCCTCGAGCGGCTCGTCGAGATCCTTCACGATACGCACCACGCCGCTGGATTTGGTATCCGACCCGTAGCTGGACACCGACATGAAGTCCAGACTGACCGGCACCGTGATCCGCTTGGCCAGCTCGCACATGAAAAAGCTCCCGCCCTTCAGCACGCATACCAGGTGCACCTGCTTTCCGGCATAATCCTTGCTGATCCGGTCTCCGATCTCCTGGATCCTCCGGTCCACCTCTTCCTCTGTCAACATTACTTCCACGCGCTCTGCCATGATGTCCTCCTTTGCTTTCGCGTATGCTTCTAAATCCGCCCGCACGCGGCCCCGGTTCCTGCGGGTCCTCTCCGCCTCAAAAACGGGCATGAATGACCAGGTATTCCTCCGTCTGAGCGCTCACCTTCACGCCGTCGCTCATCCGATAACCGGGCAGCCACAGACAATGCGAACCGTCGGCGACCAGAAGCATCCGGTCCCGCTTCGCCGCCGGGATTTTCCGGTTGATCATGTAATCCTTCACCGTCTGACGATGCAGCGCTCCGTCCGCCCCCGTGATCAGAAAATAATCTCCTGTCTGCCTGGGGCGCACCTGCGGAGATTGTCTTATTTTAGCATAATCCATGACTTTCGTATATAAATTTTCCCGGAGCAGACCCCGGATCTCCTCCTCCGTCCGCTCGCCGCGACAGAAATGCTCCGTCTCCGTCGCAAGCTCCAGGACTCCCTCGTCCGGATCCGCATCCGCCGCTTCGCTGCAGAGCCTTACCAGACCGTAACTTCCCTCCGCGCGGATGCCGCAGGGGAGCTCCAACCTTCCGTTTCCCCCGGACAGACACAGCTCCTCCAGAAGCTCCACATGCACGGAAAAAATATCCCTTCCGCCGGGGCTTAAGGACTCCAGAAGCTCCAGAAGCACGCGCCCCCGAAGCACTCCGGCCGTCTCGCAAAAACGCGCCCGGTCGATGCTCCAGCCCTCCTCCGGGCTCCCGGACACCAGCATCGCCTTCGCCTCCTGCGTCTGCTGCTCCAGGTACCTTTCTGCCTCCCGCAGCTGCCGGGCCGTCCGGCTCATCCTGCGCGCCGCCCCCGGAAAAAGGTCCTCCGCCTCCGTCAGAATGCGGTGCCGGATGCGGTTTCTCGCGTAGGCATCCTGCGCGTTGGTCTCATCCTCGCGCCATGCGATCCCCTCGCTTCGCAGCAGCTCCTCGATCTCTCCCCGGGACAGACAGAGCAGCGGCCGGATGATCTCCCCCGAGACAGGTGCCATTCCGCCGAGGCCCCGCAGGCCGCTTCCGCGAAAGAGGTGCAGCAGCATGGTTTCCGCCTGATCCTCCTGCTGGTGCGCCACCGCGATCAGGTCCCCGCCGGCTCTGCGGAAGGCCTCATAGCGCGCCCTGCGCCCCGCATCCTCCACGCTGCAGCCCAGTTCCCCGGCCAGCGCCGGGACATCCCGCTCCTCACACACACAAGGGACCTCCCACGCCTCACAGAGCGCGCGCACAAAGGCGGCATCCTCACCGGCGCAGGCACGGATCCTGTGATTCAGATGGACCGCCTGCAGACGGATTCCCAGCGTTTCCCTGTATTTTTGCAACAAAAATAAGAGGCAAACCGAGTCTGCCCCTCCCGATACGCCCACCGTCACCAGGACTCCCGGGCGCAATAATTTCTGCTCGCTGACAAATGCGAGAAATTTCTCTTCCGTTGTCGTCATAGGACCTCGCACTTACTCTTCGGGGACAAAAAGCAGTTCATCCTCCCCCAGGTAATTCAGCTTCAGTCTCGCCTGCTCTGCAGCATAGGCCTTGGTATTTACGTATTTCTCAAGCTCCGTGATCTCGTCGGACCGAACCGTCTCCGCCGCGATCCCCGCTTCCAGCTCATGCTCACGCTCCTGATACTTCTCCAGACGCGAGCGGACATCTCTTCCCTGCACGAAAATAATGCCGGCGATCATCAGAATCAGAACCGCCACTGCAAAATATCCGCTCATA
>JAEEGH010010898.1_pt1 | contig 20745 bp, 22 predicted proteins | sample 9134181 | NCBI WGS metagenome assembly JAEEGH01 (sample SAMN16246544, study PRJNA631951) | gut metagenome | biome: gut microbiome; feature: rumen; material: DP-attached | host: Bos | place: Iran: Karaj | collected 2018-10
TTTTTGTGGATAATTCTGCTTTTTTATGCAAAATTTCCTGTTGGCAGTTTGCGGGATGTCGCCAAAATGCTCCCCGTGTCCTGTAATATAAAATTTTAGGATGTCAGATTATGACATCCGCAAAAAAAGTTTGCTGCGGCGGGATTTTGTTGCGCAATAGTCCGGATTGATGGCGCAAGAGAGGGCTATTGACATGGAAAGTCAAGGGATATAAATTCAAAAAACGAGGTAAGGAATGTCGATGCAGAGAATCCCAAAGATATACCGCGATGCGGCGAAAGCATCCTTCAATAAATAGGGAATTTTATGTCTGTTTTGAGAAAAATGCCCTGACTTTATGTATTTCTTTGTAAAAACTGCTTGATTTTCTCCAGTAAATATGTTGCTTTTATAGTTGGTGGAGTAAATTCACTGAAAAACGTCCAAAAAATGTATCGACAAATGTGTAAATACAATATATGTTTACAAAATGAAGGTCTCCGCCCGAAGGGCGCACGGAAAGGAAATAAGGCTCTATGAAGAAAAGCATGGACGTTGATTTCTACAAGAAGCATGACTTCGGCAACGAAATGCGCGAGGCTGTGGAATCCGGACGCGGCTTCGTCGGAGAGAACATGACTCCCGACCAGTTCTTCGCCATGGCGCGGGCTAGGAGTGAGGCAAGGAAGGCCGAGAAGGCAACGAAGGCCGTCACTATACGCATTCCCGTGCGCGTAATTGAGGGCTACAAGAAGAAGGCTGCGTCTGATGGCGTAGGCTACCAGACGCTAATGAATGAAGTTTTAGAAGCAGCTCTCGGCTAGGATTTATTTTCTGAGTATACCTTTATTTATTTGGTTCCGCAAGCGAATAACGGATTGATGTTGGCTTCGGCGGCACTTCGCACGCTCACACAATCACTTCGTTCTAGTACTTGTTATCGTGGGCCTTCGTAGAAGGGATTGTCTTTGTCCAAGGTCTCGTCTGATTCGTTTTTCGGTCTATTGGGGCTTGGCGGCGAATAGACCATATAACAGATAAGAAAAATAAAGATTAATGCGACTGCTAAAAGTATAAAGATAAAGGCGTGGCTCGCGATAAAGTTCAGAACCCAAATAAAAAAGCCCAGGATAAACGCTATTGCGCATAGTCCGCTGCAACCGATTGCCGCCTTTTGTGGATTCTTTTGAACAAGTGCGAAAAATACCGCGATGCCTGCAGCGAATACAAAAAGTGGCAACATGCTTATCATTTGGCTCGTTGCCGTATTTGCCATGAGCGGAGCGAGATCTACGTTTGGATTATCCGCAAATGCAAACGATGTTGCAAGTAGGAGGTATGGAAGAAGACGCATTTTTCTCAAAAAAAAGATGCTAGTTGCAACGAGTGGTGTGAATCCAATAATTAGCCCCATATTCAAAATCATCAAGACCGAAGTTAATGTTATTAACAATGTTATTAACAATTTTAGATACACCAGGATTATTGTCATATTTGTCATTAAGCACAGAGGAAATTTTGTCAATGGAAACACAAGACCAAGTTTCAACATTGTTAAAAGCGGTAGGACATTTAGCCATCAGTTGATTATAGGTATCAACATAACCACAATCTCCTTTTTCACCAATCTGCATAGTGTAAAGAACACCCGGCTTAGCATTGTCAGGAACATAGACATCTGTTGCAGAAGAGCTATCGCCGCAGGCAATTAGTAATGTGGTAGATAGTGCCATAAGGATTTTTTTCATAGTAGCCGCCTCTGTTGCGTTTTCTTTCTGAATATATCCTATTTTGCGTTGGAGTGCAATTGTCCTGCTTTAAAAAACGTTAAAATAGGCTATGTTTTGCATTTTTTTGGCTGTATATTAGTTATCTTTTCTCCCGTAACATGCTCCACGTTTTTAGACACGAACTTCGCCTGATATTCCGGGATCCGCGCTTCTGGATTCCGTTCATCATCCCGCCGGTGATTCTCGCGGCGAGCCAGGGAATTGCGGTTTCGCGGTACGGCGGGCAGATTATGGAAGGCATGGAAGGCTACATGATGCTCCTGCTAGGTTGCCTTATGGCCCCGATGGGTTCGCCGTTGGCCGGAGATTCGTTTGCGGGCGAGCGCGAGCGTAATTCGCTTGAACTGTTGCAGCTTTCTCCCATCGCGCCTGCGAGGCTCTTCTGGGGCAAGTTGCTCGCGATTGTGCCGTTCCCGGTGGGTTTCGCGCTCCTGGCGCAGTTCGTCTACTGGGCGTCGCATCCCGATATTTCGACCGTCGCGGCTCTCGCTTCTATTCTCGGCGCGCTCTCGGCGGTGTTCCTCACGACGTCGTTCTCGCTGATGCTTTCGCTCCGCGTGAAGACGGTCCGCGCCGCGGCCCACATCTCGCTTTTCGTGGTTGTCCCGCTGCTCCTCCTGGTCCAGCTGTTCCACGAGACGTTCCTGGTCGGGCTTTTCATTCCCGCGGTTACGTTGCTTGTAAGTCTGGCCCTCAGCGTACTCACTGCTATCCTAAGCATGCGCAAGTTCGTGAGCATGTAATTCAACAAGGTTCTTGATGCATTATCTGATTGTTCCCGGTTACAGCAATTCTGGCCCCACTCACTGGCAGACTTATTGGGCGAACAACATGCCCGATGCAAGCCGCGTTGAACAGCACGACTGGGAACATCCGCACAAGGCGGATTGGGTCGATACGCTCGACAGGACGGTGGCTGCACTCGAGTCCGATACGGTTCTCGTTTCGCACAGCCTGGGTGTCGCGACGACGGTTCTCTGTTTGCAGAAGATGGCTGCCGAAAAGCGCCTGCCCACTAAAGTCAAGGGAGTATTCCTCGTTGCGCCTGCGGATATCGACGTGATTGACATTGTCGAGGACTTTGCTCCGATGCCTTTGGAAAAGTTGCCGGTGCCCTCGTGCGTTGTCGCGAGCGAGAACGACGAGTACGTGACTATCGAGCGTGCGCGTATGTTTGCGGAGGCGTGGGGCTCGATGTTCTTTGACGTGGGTCGCAAGGGCCATATCAACGCGCTTTCCAACATTGGCGAGTGGGAAGAGGGCCGCGCCCTTTTGAAGGAATTTGAAAAAATTCTGTAGGGACTGGTTTTCCTGAAAACATTTTTGTAGATTGCGTCCGACAGCTTCCGAGGAAGATGTCTTGTCGGCTGTCGTGTGACGCCCTTTTATATATATCGTAAAGAATAGGGGGCCTTGTGCCTCGTAAAAAAATGGAGGAGAGCCGCGGATGCTTTGCACCCGCTGTTGCAATCCTCGTAATCTCGATACTCCTGTTTCTCGGGCGGGCATGGAGCGAAGAGACCGTATCGCTCGATTTTGTTGATTCCAAGATCCAGGAGGTGGCGCGCTCGGTGTCGCTTGCCTATGGCGTGCCTGTGCTTGTGGACGGCGATGTGGATGCCCGCGTCACGTTCCACCTGGAGGGCGTGGGGCTCCTGGAGGGGCTCTCGTCGCTGTGTTCCACCCTCGGGCTGGAGGTGTTTCGCGACGGGAGTGTCCTTCGCATCCGTCATGCGGTTCCGCACGGGGAAAATTATTTCTCCGTGTCGGATTCGCTTGTCACCTTGTCCGTGGAGGGGCGCGATATCCATGACTTTGTCCGTGATTTCTCGATGAACACGGGCCTGAACGTGGTCGTTGCCCCGGAGGTGTCGGGCAAGGTTTCGGGGACGTTGCGCTCGGTGCGTGCGGAAGATGCCTTGCGCGTGCTGCTGGGGGCGCACGGTTTCCGCGTGGTGCGTGAGTCGGGCTGCTTCCGCGTGGTGCCGCGCAGGCAGGAATCGAAAGGCGCCTCGGATGGTTCGGTTCCCGAAATCGAGGAGAGCGGCGGGCTTTATTCCGTGACTCTGGACGGCGCGTCCGTTGCCGACTTTTTGCGGGCGCTTTCCCGTGTGGCGGGCCTGAACCTTGTCATGTACGGCGATGTCCAGGAACGTGCGCACCTGCGTGTGGAGGGCTTGCCGCTAGAATCCCTGCTGGAATCGCTCTTCCGCGGCAGCCGCTATACCTACGCGCTGGATTCTAATAGTTTGTCTGTAGCAGAGCGCGGCGCGAAGAACGTGCTTTCGGTGACATCGTTCTATCCGCTCCGGCACGGCAATCCCGAGATGTTGCTGCCGCAGCTCCAGAAGCTGATGCCGGGCGCAAGCTACGTGGTCACGGAGGTCAAGGAGCAGAACGCGCTGGTGTTCAACGGCCCCCTGTCCGAAATCGAGGAGGCGAAAAGGATCCTCGGTATGTTGGATGCGCCCGCCATGCAGGTGACCATCTCGTGCGTCATCGTTGAGTTCAAGCGCGGCAAGGGTTTTGAGTACGGGCTCCACACCGGGTCGTCGCGCAAGACGGCGGAATACGACCTGGGTATTCGCGGCTTCTGGGATTTCTTGGGGAAGGATGTCTCCGCCTCGGGTGCGTTCGGCAAGATCGGAATTCTGCCTTCGCGTTTCGAGCTGGAACTTGCCGCCATGGAAGAGAACAACAGCGCCGAGATTCTCGCGCGGCCCCGGATTACGACGCTGAACGGTAACAAGGCGGAACTCAACGTGACGAACACGGTGTATTACCTCGTGAGCCAGGTTTCTGCGGACGGCTATCCGATTACGGATTACCGCTCGTTCAACGACGGTATCTCGCTGGAAATCACGCCGACAGTCACGCGCGACGGGAGCATCACCCTGAACGTGGCGCCCGAAATCAAGACGGCGGGACGCAGCTCCGGCGACGGCCCCCGCGACATCAGCACGCGCAACATGAAGACGGTGGTCGTGCTGAAGGACGGCGAGACGCTCTGCTTGGGAGGACTCGTGCGCAAGGGAAAAACCGAGGTGCGTTCGGCGGTGCCGTTCCTGGGGAGCCTCCCGCTGGTGGGGCGTTTCTTCAGCTACGTGAGCATGGAGGACGAGGAAAACGAGCTCGCCATATTCATAACGCCGGAGGTTCGGCCATGATGCGGACGCGTGTGGCCGCGTCGGAGGCGCGCATCTGGACATGGGAGGCGGTCACGGATTTCGACTCGTCGCCTTCGCACGAGAATCTTTTGAAGTGGCTCCGCGAGGATTTTCCCGATACGCTCGGGGAGAAGGTTCCTGTCTATAGGGAAATGATAGGCTTCAACAGTTCGGGCGGGCGGCGGCACCGCTTTCTGGTGGCGCTTGCGGATAGCGACCTGCAGGGGCTGCGACGGCGTTTTGACCGCGTGCTTCCACGGATGGCGATGCTGTATGGTGCCGCGGATGCGCTGATGCGGACAAACGAAGGCTTCGGGAACTTGCGCTATGCGGTGCTTGCGGGCGGCGTGCTCTACATCCTCGTGTTTTTCGAGGGGCGCTTTTGCCATTGGACCGAGGAGGTGGCGCACGATACCGAGAGTGTGGCGGACAGGCTCGAGCGCTTTGACGAGTTCCTGAAACGTGACGACCTGTTTTCGCGGGCGGAATCGTGGCAGATGGCCCTTACGGATTTTGACGAGTTCACGGAATCGCAGAAGGAATCCTTTTTCAGGTCTGCGTCGAGGGATCCGTTCTGGAGGGATTTCGACCTGGACATGTTCGAGGGTATCAAGCCGCGTGCCAAGTTCCGCCTTGCCGTTTTGGCGGTGGCGAGCGTTGCTTTGGCCGTTGCGTTGGCCTGGCGCGGGTTTGGGAGTGAGGATAAAGTAATGATGCTTTCGAAGGAGCCTCCGGCATTGTCTCCGGCGCCCCGGGCGGAAGTTGCCGATGGGGCGGAGAAAGCTGTGGAGCCGTCGGCGGGTGTGGTGAAAAAGTCGCCGGGTGCGCCGGATGCCGTTTTCGCGCCAGTCGCGTCGGTCGCGCCGGTTCCCGATTGCGGACAGACGTTCCGTGTGCGCGGTATCGTGGGCGGGAGGATTTTCCAGGCCGAGACGGGGGATGGCCGCAGGGTGTGGCTGCGGACGGGCGATTCGCTGGGAAACTTCCGCGTGGAAAGTATCGGTAGTTCGAAGGTTGCGCTTGCCTGTGGGAGCCGAACCGTGGAGGTGGAAAATGGACCGTAGGGGATTCGTACTGCCCTTCGTGCTCGTAATCCTCCTTGCGCTCGGCATCCTCTTCCAGGGGCTCCTGCATGCTACGGGCGGCCTGCGGCGCTATGCGGACAGGGTGGCGCGGGAGGCTGTCGGCATCTATGCGGCGGAGTCTGCTATTGTCGCTTTCCTCCACGGGTTGCCGCCCGCGGATGTTGCCGTGGAATCGGCGGAGGGAGCCTTTTGGGGGAGCGCGTGCGCCTCGGTCGTTGCCGATTCGCTACGGGAGCCTCCGAGAGTTTGCGCCCTGTACGGCACGCGCTACTCGCGGTTCCGCTTCGAGGAATGGATGTCGTTTGTCCAGAACCTGCGTCGCGGCCTTCGCGATGGGATTGCCGGGGACCCGCGCTTGCGGCACCTGTCGGGGAACCGCCGTTTCTTTACGCTCGATTCTTCGGCCGCGTTCCGGATAGAAAATGGCGACCTCTACCTGGATATGGAAGGCTACGTCCGGAGCGCTTCGTTCGACGTGGATGGAAACGTGGTGATGAAGGGGAGCGCGAGGTTCGATACGCTCCGCATCTTTGCGCACGGGAATGTCGAACTCGGGGGGCGGGTTTCGGCGGCCTACCTCGAAGTCGTGGGCGACGCCTTTGTGGAGGCGCGTTCCGAGTTCCGCTTTTCCGGCGGGCTCTACGGTCGCGATGGGCTCCGCATCGCCGACCGTGCGCACGGGATGTTCCCGTGCGTCGCGGGGTCGCTCGGGTCGGGCGACAGCCGTGCCGAGCTCGCCGGGCATGCGCGATTCGAAGGCGTGATTGCAGCCCCCGGCGGTACGGTCGAAATCCGTGAGCCGCGGAACTTCGCAGGTGCCACGTACCCGGGGGAGGTGACGGATTCCTCGCTTGCGCTGCTGCCTGTCGCCTTCGAAGGCGAACGCGCTGTGTTCGAACGGAGGTTCGTGCCATGAACCGCGCCGATGGGTTCACGCTGATGGAAATCCTGGTCGCCTTCGCCGTGCTTGCCTCGGGGCTCTCCGCGGTCGCTATCTTCCACGGGTGCTTCAACCGGATGTCTGCCCGCGAAGCCTCGCGCGCGGAAGCGGTCGTCGCCGGCATCTCGTACATGGAGCGCTGCATCGAAAATCCCGTCCCCTGTGCCGACACCTCGTTTGTCTGCGCTCCGCCTTCATGTGCGGCCACGCTTCGCGTGTCGCGCTCGCGCGTAAATGCAGAGTTCCAGTGGGTCGAGGTCGAGGCGGGCCCCTACGTGTTCAGGAGGTTGCTCAAGTGCGTCGCGGCTTCACGCTGATGGAACTCATGGTGGCGCTGGTACTTGCCGGGATCCTGGTCTCGGTCGCGCTTGGCGCTTACGGGAACGGAGCTCGTGCCTATTTCCATGCGCTGTCTTCGTATTCGCGCGTGTTCGACGAGAAATTCCTCGAACTAAAAAAGAGCATCCGCGATTTGCGCGGATGCTCCAATGCTAAAAGGCTATAATGGATTACGATTCCTGTTCTTCGACGTTGCTGTGTTCCTTGCGGGCCTTGTGCACTTCGATAATGTTGCTGATAAAGTGCATGAAGCTGAGCACTCCCACGGAGAGGAATCCCACGGCATAGAGTGCGAGGAACGGTCCGATGATGAACTTCTGGGCGCCGATGTATTCCAGGAGACCGAAAAGGCAGTACACGCCGACGCCGAGTTCGAGGACGGCCATCCACGGGAACTTCTGTGCGTAGTGGCTCTTCGCCTTCTTCTTGGAGCCGCCGCTCTTCGGGGTGCGGACGAAGCTGCCCTTCACGCCGGTCACGGCGCCGAACACGGCACGCGTGTTGTTGACAGCGATACCCACGCCGAGCGCCATCAGGATGGGGAGGCTGAGCATGCGGATCTTCCAGCCGGTGTAGCCGGAGCAGCGTTGTGCGACAAAGTAAAGTACGGAGGGAGCGATTGCGGCGAGGAAGATAAAGCTGAAGCCGATGGTGTAGGCCCAGTCGGGCAGGTGCGCCACTGGTTCGAAGAACGCGAGCAGCGGCCAAGCGCAGAGGGCGGTAAAGAGCATGCAGGGGTGAATCGAGTAGTGGGTCGTGTGCAGGAACGCGCCGATCTTGATGCGGAGCGGGACCTTCGCCTTCCACACGCGCGGGAGGATCTTGATGGCGGTCTGGATGGAGCCGCGTGCCCAGCGGAACTGCTGTGCCTTGTAGGCGTTGATGTCGTTGGGGAGTTCGGCCGGAACGATCACGTCGAACACGAACTTCATCTTCCAACCGGCGAGCTGGCTGCGGTAGGAGAGGTCCATGTCTTCGGTCAGGGTGTCGCCTTCCCAGCCGCCACCGCCGTAGATGGCCTGCTTGCGCCACACGCCTGCGGTACCGTTGAAGTTCATGAAGAGCTTGCCCCAGCTACGTGCGGACTGCTCGATCACGAAGTGGCCGTCGATACCGATGGACTGGGCGAGCGTAAGGCCCGATTCGGTGCGGTTCAGGTGACCCCAGCGGCCCTGCACGAGGCCGATCTGGTCGTCCATCACCAGGTAGGGGATGGTCTTGAGGAGGAAGTCCTTCTCCGGTACGAAGTCGGCGTCGAAAATCGCGAGGAATTCGCCCTTCGCGACGGCCATGGCTTCCTTGAGGGCGCCGGCCTTGAATTCCTGGCGGTTCGTGCGGTGGATGAGCTTGATGTCGTAGCCCTTGGCTGCCAGTTCGGCGACCTTCTTCTTCGCGACTTCGTAGCATTCGTCGGTAGAGTCGTCCAGGACCTGGATTTCGTGCTTGTCCTTGGGGTAGTCGATGGCGCAGACCGCGTCCAGAAGACGCTCGACACAGTTGGCTTCGTTGAATATGGGAAGTTGGGTCGTGACCTGCGGAAGTTCGGCGATAGAGTGCTCGCGATAGAATTTGAGGATGTTCTTGCGGTCGGTAAGACGTGTGGTACGGCTATTCTTGAGGAACAAGTAGATGCTGTAATAACAGCTAAAACCGTAAATCACCAAACCCACACCGGCGATGACATAGACTACGAACATTGCGTAGAGGAGGAATGTATTCATCGTATCAAAAACCTTTGCATTTGTGATGCTTGGCGCCAAATATAGAAATTGAACCAAAACTTTGCTATGTTCTAGGACGATTTTTGTGTGAAAAAAGTCGGAAGGTTCGGCATTTTTGTAAAAAATTCGTTTTTTGCAGATTTTTCCGAGAAAAAAACAGATTTTTATGATAAAGGGACGATTCGTATGGAAGAACGGCAACAGGCAGATGCGCAGGCGGTGGTCCGCTGGATGGAGGCAAACCGCGGTTCGGCTGGCTTCCCGGAGGCGCTCTCGCGGCTCGTTTCGTTCGCGTGCGCGGAGTGGATAAGGCGTGGCACCGGAATCCCCGTCCAGCCCGAGGAAGCGCTTGCGCGCGTGGCCCTTTCGCGCCTTCCCGAGGCTCCGGTCAACCGCTGGCTGGAATCCCCCGAAGGCAACCTCTCCGAAATTGCCGATTTTTGCGTAAAATCGAAGTCCGGACCGCTACCGGAAGCCCTGCGGGGCGATGTGCCGAGCGAACTCGACCTGCGCGGCGTGAAATGCCCGCTGAACGCGGCCCGCTCGAGGCTCGTGATGGCCGGATACCCGCGGGGGAGGGAACTCTCGATACTCCTCGACGAGGGGTCGCCGATCGAAAATGTACCGGGAGCGCTGGTTGCAGACGGCTGCCGCATCGTTTCCCGCGAAAAAAATGCGGATTTTTGGAAAATTTCGGTGGTCAAACCTGCCGATAAGTAGTAGATTATAAACGTGGAAAACAGGATTCTGATCATAGGCGACCAACTGTTCGGTGAACAGGGCGAAGTGGCGACCCGCTGCGCCGAGATGCTCCTGTGCCGGGCCCCCAACCGCCCCATGCAGTTTTCCATCAATTCCCCGACCCCGCTCCTGCTCCCGCAGCTCCTTTCGCGTGCGGCTTCCGACATCATCGGCAAGAAGGCGGGGCGCATCGTGCTCGGCCTCGGGCTCCACGACCTGACGAGGGGCGAACACGGCAACGGCGCGAAGACCGCCGGGAACTACGAGAACCTGGTGCGCGAGCTCGTGAACAAGACCCAGTCCGACATCCTCGTGGAGACCATCCCCGGCGACATGCTGCCCGACGCTTCCGACCAGATCGAGGTCATCAACGAGGCTATCCGTGGCTTCGAAGGCGCCTTCCCGGGACGCGTCAAGGTCCTCGATTTTGCCCGCCATGCGGAATTTTTCAAGGAAAAGCAGGTGGAACGTGGCAAGTTCGCCCGCAGCCTCTACTCGGACGAGGCAAAACCCACCTCTTTGTGCATCACGCTGCACTCCCTTTTCCTGCAAGATTGTATATTGAAAGAGATTAAAGAAAACAAGGAGATGATATGAGCCTACTAGATGACGCATTTGCAAGGAAGATTGCCGCCCAGAAACGTGCCTGGGAGATGACCCACGACCAGGACAAGAAGGAGCATGTGCGCAGGGAACCTGCCGCTCCCAAGATGGGCGTATGCGACAAGTGCCACAGGGAAGCCCTGGTGAGGCCGTTCCGCTCCCGCCAGGCCGACAAGATGGACGGCGCCGCGAGCTACGGGACTGTCATCAAGCACTATTGCGAGGAATGCGCCCCGAAATCCCGCGCCCAGAAGGACGCCGAGGTTCCGCAGCTTTCCAAGAAGCAGGTGAAGAACCTGATGCGCTCCGCGAAGAAGGGCCTGTTGTAGTCTCCGCAAGGGCTATCTGTTATTTTTTTCTTTTTACCCTTAACGGGTATTGTAAAGTTTTCTAAATTTGGCGCCGTTCTTTTCGAACGGAGAGCCCGATGACCAATATCCATGCCAAGGAATCCGTAAAGAGTTTCCTCGCTGGCGTCAAGACGACGATTACCCCCGAACTGTTCCGCACGGTCCGCAGGGGCTATACCAAGAAAAATTTCGTGAGCGACCTGATGTCGGGCCTCATCGTGGGCATTTTGGCTCTGCCGCTTGCGATTGCGTTTGCCATCGCCTCGGGCGTGGGTCCCGAACAGGGCCTCTACACGGCGATTATCGCGGGCTTCACCATTTCGCTTTTGGGCGGTTCGCGCTTCCAGATCGGCGGCCCCACGGGCGCATTCATCGTGATTGTCTACGGCATCGTGAGCCAGTACGGCTACGACGGCCTGGCCTCCGCGACACTCCTCGCGGGTATTCTGCTCATCATTTTCGGCATCGCGAAGCTCGGCGCCATCATCAAGTTCATCCCGTACCCGGTGACCGTGGGCTTTACCGCGGGTATCGCCATCATCATCGCGCTCGGCCAGGTGCCTAACTTCTTCGGGCTCCGCTTCCTCACGAAGGACCCCGCCGACGCTATCGGCAAGATCAAGCTTTACGCCTCCTCGTTCGATACGGTCAATATCTATGCCGTCATCGTGGGTCTCGTGGCTCTCGCCGTCTGCATCCTGTGGCCAAAAATTACCACGAAGGTTCCCGGCTCCCTGATCGCGATTATCGTCGCTACGGTCATGGTGAAGGTCCTCGGCTGGGATGACCCGATCAACGGCCACGGCGTGGTGACCATCGGCATGAAGAACCACATCCCGAGCGGTTTCCCGGTGCCGCACCTGCCCAATATCAGCCTCGAGATGATGCAGAAGGTGTTCCAGCCGGCACTCACGATTGCCATCCTCGGTGCCATCGAATCCCTGCTTTCGGCTGTGGTGGCCGACGGTATGACCTCTACCAAGCACCGCTCCAATACCGAGCTCTTCGGCCAGGGCGTGGCCAATATCCTTTCCCCGATGTTCGGCGGTATCCCGGCTACGGGTGCAATCGCCCGTACGGCGACCAACATCCGTAACGGTGCCGTGAGCCCGATTTCGGGCCTGGTGCATGCGGTGGTGCTCCTCCTCATTATGCTGGTGCTCGGCAAGTACGCCGAAATGATCCCGATGGCAGCCCTTGCCGCCGTGCTTTTCCAGGTGGCCTTCAATATGTGCGGCTACCGCAGCTTCATCAAGATGTTCAAGGCTCCGAAGAGCGACGTTATCGTGATGCTCGTGGCCTTCTTCCTTACGGTGATTATCGACCTCACGGTCGCCATCGAAGTCGGCGTGCTGCTGGCCGCGGTGCTTTTCATCAAGCGCATGAGCGATGTTTCTGAAATGGAAACGGTGACCGAAGCTCTCAAGGAAGATGACGAAGAAGCCGCCCACAACGACCTCAGCCGCCAGGTGCCGAAGGGCGTGGTTGTCTACGAACTCGCCGGTTCGCTGTTCTTCGGCGCGGTCGACAAGTTCAAGGACACGATGGCCCGCATCTCCGACAAGCCGAAAATCCTCATCTTGCGCATGCGTAGCGTCTCGAGCATCGATGCCGCCGGTATCCAGATGATCGAGGACCTGCTTTCCCGTTGCAACCGCGAAGGCACGCAGCTCCTGCTTTCCGGCGTGCATGCCCAGCCGGTGGTGGCCCTGACCCGTGCCGGCGTCCTGAAGCAGCTCGGCGAGGAGAACGCGCTCGGCAATATCGATGCCGCCCTCAACCGTGCCCGTGAGCTTCTGGGCCTCCCCGTGGTGGATGCCTCGCACGAGGTGCAGCCTGCGCCTACGGTTTCCTGGGAAAAGAGCCTCGACAAGCCCTGGATGCCCGAGGAATCTAACGCCGCGATTGCCGAGGAAACGCCCGAAGTTATCGCCGAGAAGATGATGGACGAACCCATCGTCAAGATCGAAGAGAAGTAAGTTTTTCGTCACTTTGTGACGCGCAAAAATTTTTCGGGGGGATTCTTCCCGTTAGTGTTTTGTAAGTTTTGCGCGGATGTGAGCGCTGTCGCAGTGTGATTTCCGTTACTTTGAAGTTGGAATATTCTATTCTATATTATGGCTGTAAACAAAAAAAGGGATAACGGATGATGACACGAATCTTCAAAGACCTCGCCTCCACAACGTTCCTCGCCAACTTCATGCTCGCCTTCATGGGCGTGACACTCTACCTTTTGCAGACTCTTTCATAACTCCTACTAAAATCTATCCTACCAAAGGAACGTCCCCCATGCCCGGGGGCGTTTCTTTTTTTATACGGTAGGCATATTTTAGGCGAGAACCTGCAGCAGGCGCTTCTTGCCCACGGAATCGGGGAGCGGGTAGAACGTCTCCTTCGCGAAACTCGAAATGAGCATCCTTTTCGCGGATTCCTCGGGGATTCCGCGGCTCACGAGGTAGAACATCTGTTCGGCGTCGAGTTCGCCTACCGTGTTGCCGTGCGTACATTCCACGTCGTCGTGGTAGATCTTGAGCACGGGCTTCACGGAGACGGAACTGTCGCCCGAAAGGAGGATGGTGTTCACGAGCTGGCCGGAGTTGGCCTTGGTGCAACCGTTGCCCACGATGACGCTGCCGTCGTAGCTTGCGCGGGCGCTGCCGTCGAGCAGGTTCCTGGAAAGCTGCGTGCTTGTCGTCTCGGGGGCGTTGTGGTAGATGTGCAGCCTGTGGTGGCTTTCGGCCGTGCCGGTAAGCATGTTGAGCGTGCGGCACTCGAAATTTGCGCCCGGTGCGTTCAGGAAGTCGTCGATGCTCACGCGGGTAATGCCGTTCCCGCGCTCGATGGAGGCGAAACGCACCGTGCTGTTTGCCGCCTGCGTGATGCGGAAGTGCCTGAAGGCGAGAGGAAGGTCGTTCGCGGGGTTCGCGAAGAAGATTTCGACGTCGGCGCCTTCGCCCACGTTGATGTCGAAGCGTTCAGCGCATACGGGGTGCAGCACCTTGTTGTCGAGAATCTCGATGCTGGCCTTCGCGCCCTTGCCGATATTGAGCACGGTGCGCCCGAAATCGTTGTTGCACTTGAGCATCGCGATTTCTTCGGCGTTGTCGGCGATATCCTGGACCATCGTGCGGGCGTTGCTTGCGATGGGCAGGAGGGCCGCGAAGTCTTTCTCTTCCGAAAAGTCCTCTTCGCATGCGCATGCGTCGGGGAATTCCGGCGCGGGAATCTTTGCTACGGGGAAGAATGTCCACAGCTCGTCGTTACGGCGGGGCATCCCGAGTTGCTTGATGCGGGCTATGGCGTCCATCACTTCTCCTCGATCCAGTCGTAGCCCTGCTCTTCGAGCTTGAGGGCGAGTTCCGGGCCGCCGGAGAGGATAATCTTTCCGTGGCGCAGCACGTGTACGTAGGTGGGCTTGATGTAGTCGAGGAGCCTCTGGTAGTGCGTCACGAGGATGACCGCCTTCTCTGGTGCCATGATATGGTTGATGCCGTTTGCCACGATGCGGAGCGCGTCGATGTCGAGGCCGGAATCTGTCTCGTCGAGGAAGCTTACCTTCGGGTCGAGAATCGCCATCTGCAGGATTTCGTTCCTCTTCTTCTCGCCGCCGCTCATGCCGTCGTTCACGCCGCGTTCGCGGTAGCGCGCGTCCATTTCGAGCAGCTGCATCTTCTCTTCGCAGAGCTTCTTGAATTCGTCGTCGCCGATTTCGGGTTCTCCGAGGTAGGCGCGCTTGCTGTTGAGCGCCATCTTCAGGAATTCCACGTTGTTCACGCCCGGGATTTCGGTCGGGTACTGCGTGCTGATGAAGAGCCCGGAGTTCGCGCGGTCGCTGATGTCCATCTCGAGCAGGTTCTTGCCGTCGAGTTCCACGGAGCCGCCGTCCACCTTGTATGCGGGGTGGCCCATGATGACCTTCGAGAGCGTGCTCTTGCCCGAGCCGTTGGGGCCCATGATGGCATGGACTTCGCCGGGTCTTACCTCGAGGTCGATTCCCTTGAGGATTTGCGTTCCGTCTTCGGTGCTTGCTTTCAGGTTCTTGATCGATAACATGATTCTATCCTTGTGTGGCGGCTAGGATTTGTATAAGGGGTTTCTTGCTCTTTATGAGCTGGTCGGCGAGGCTGTCGATGGATACGGCGCCCCTCTTGTACTGGGCGTCGAGCTTTTCCATGTTCTGCATGAACGTGTTCAGCGAAATCCGCTTTTGCACGCCCTCGTTGGTGCTGAGGTCGATGGTCTTGCGGAAACGGTCGCACAGCCTGAAGGTGAGCACCATGAGCGTCTCGTAGAACTCGTAGATTTCCTTGGGCGGCGTCCAGGATTCGTCGGAGAGCTGTTCCATGAACTGCTGCTGTAGCGGCGAAAGTTGTTCGTAGAGGCTCTGCGGCGAAAAGAATCCCGTTTCGGAGTACGAGGCGATGATGGTCATCACGAACTCGTCGATGAGGGAGGATTCGAAGAATTGTATGCCGGTCGCGGCGAGCTCCATGTCGAAATATTCGCAGGCGCGGTCGAGGAGCGTCGGGTTTTTCACGAGGAGGTTCGCGAACCGGATCTCGACGGGCGCGAGGAGGTTCCACGGGAAGCTTTCGGGTTCCTGCGGTGCGGCGGGCATGTCGCCGTATTCCGCGAATTCCGGGTCTGGTTGCGGCTGCGGTGCGGTGGGCTTGGGCGCCCTCTGCGGGCGGATGCTCTGGATGCCCTGTAGCGAGCGCGACGTGTCGAAGCGCTCGGCGATGAGCTTTACGTACTGGTTCCTGAGTTCGCTGTCCTGGATGCTCTTGACGATGGACTTGACGTAGGTGACAAACGACGCGCGGGCCTCGATGCTCTGCAGGTCCGAATTGTTGGAAAGGTAGCTGAGCCAGTCGTCGGCGCCCTTGAGCTGCTCGCGGAAGGCGTCTGCGCCCTGCTCGTTCACGAAGTTGTCGGGGTCAATCTTGGTGCCATCGGGGCGGGCAAGCGCGAAAACCCTCGGGACGATTCCCTTGGGGAGCACGATTTCGAGGGAGCGGCGCGTGGCCTTGCGGCCGGCGGCATCGCCGTCGAACACGAGGTAGGCGGTTTTCGCGTAGCGGGCGAGGATGCTCGCGTGGATTTCGGTGAGCGCCGTGCCCGATGCGGCGACCACGTTCTGCACGCCGCCCTGGTAGAGGCTCATCAGGTCAAAGTAGCCCTCGACGATGATGACCGCGTTCTCCTTGGAGATGGCGGCGCGGCTGTGGTTGAGCCCGAAGAGGATTTCGCTCTTGTTGTAGAGCGCGGTGTCCGGACTGTTCATGTACTTGGGGCGCTCGAAGCCTTCCTGCTTGGGCGCGAGGTCGCGGCCGCCGAACGCGACGACGATTCCCGACTGGTTCTGGATGGCGATCATCAGGCGGTCGCGGAACTTGTCGGCGATACCGCCGTTCTTCTTCTCGGTGGCAAGTCCCGCCTTTACGCAGTCGCGGGGCGAAAAGCCGTTCTTCGCCGCATAGCCGATAAAGCCTTCGCGGCCGTCGGGGGCATAGCCGATGTGGAATTCCTTGCGCGTCTTTTCGCTGATGTTGCGCTTGTTGAGGTACTCGAGCGCTTTGGGGCTGAGCGAGAGCTGCTGCTCGAACCATTCGCAGGCAAGTTCGTTGAGCTTGCGGACCATGGCGCGCTCTTCGGTGACCTCGGCATTCTCCTTCGACGCGAATTTCGGGAGGTCGAAACCCACGAAGTTAGCGACCCATTCCACGGCGCCGTTGAAGTCGATTTTCTCGTGTTCCTGCACGAACTTGAACACGTCGCCGCCAGCGTTGCACGCGAAACACTTGTAGATGCCGAGCGTGGGGTTCACGGTCATGGAGGGGGAATGGTCGTCGTGGAAGGGGCATACGCCCACGTAGCGGTTCGTACCCGTGCGCTTCAGCGGCAAGAACTGCTGGATCACGAGCGAGATGTCCGCTTGCGACTTGAGCTGCTGAATGACTTCGTTAGGGTAGAACGGCATGCGCCAAATTTAGCATTTTCCTTGATTTGTGTTTGCTTCGATGACAACCTTACACGCTCACACGATCACTTCGTTTAAGTGTTCGCTTTGTAAGGTTGCCATCTACGCAAAAAATGACGAGGACTCCAGTAGAAAAATGCTTGTTGTTTTTGGCGCATGTGGGGGACAGCGGGAGGAAAACCTCGTGACTGCTTGTCCTTTCGGTTTTCCTTTGAACTGCATTTTCTTATATTTCAAAAAAATAGGAGGAAATATGAAGAACTTATTCACTAGGTTGCTGCAGGGATTTGCTAGAGCCTGCCACGAGCGAAGCGTGGTGGCGGCAATCGTTTGCCTGACACTTGCTTTTGTCGCGTGTAGCGATGGCGACAGCGATTTTGCGACACGGCCTTCGGACGGGTCGTCGAGTGCCAAGTCCGGCGAAAGCGATGGCAAAGGCTCGTCGGGTCCGGTGGCGTTGGCAACGCCCTGCAAAACAGAAACGGAAGACAACTGCGAATACGGCAAATTGAAGGACGACCGTGACGGACAGACCTACAAGACTGTGAAAATTGGAAAGCAGTGGTGGATGGCGGAAAACCTGAACTACGAGTACAAGGTTAAGAAGGAAGGCAGTGATCAGGATCAAGCATTTGACTGCTATTGTAATCATGAAGACCGCGAGATATATGGCTGCTATTATACCTGGGCTGTGGCCATGGACAGTGCGGCATTGTTTTTGAAGAACGGTAAGGATTGCGGCTTTGGCAAGACCTGTTCGCCGACATACCCTGTGCGCGGGGTTTGTCCTGAAGGCTGGCATTTGCCCAGCTCCAGTGAATGGAATACGCTATTTGCTGTCATGGATTCCATCCCTTATGCGATGCAGGCGAGGGGAATAGAGAAGTGGCCCGATGCGACAGATGCCTTCGGTTTCTCCGCTCGCCCTGCTGGTGACGCCGTTATTCCTGCTTTCACCTTTCCCGGATCCAATGCCGGTTTCTGGAGTTCCGTCGAGTATGATAGCGATAACCCTGAGATGAATGTCAAGTTCGCTGACTATTGGTCCTTGCGTGTAGATCTGGCGGCTATTGCCATCGGCGGCGGGGGCAAGCCCAGCGGTCGCTCTGTCCGTTGTGTTAAGGATTAGGAGGAAATATGCGTTCCCTTTGGTTCGGTGTTCTTGTTTGTGCGGCGATGCTTGTTGCATGTAGCGATGACAATAGCGATATTGTGACTCCGTCTTCGGGCGATTCGTCGTCCAGCGTGTGCGAGGACTGCGATGACGGGTCTTCATCCAGTAAAAAGCAGGGAGATGGCGGCTCTGAGGCCGCCATGACGAGTAGCAGTTCGGCAAAGTCGTCGAGTTCAGTTACTTTGGCGACTCCCTGCAAAACAGAAACGGAAGACAACTGCGAATACGGTGAGTTGGTTGATGACCGCGATGGTCAGACATACAAGACTGTGAAAATTGGTGACCAGGTATGGATGGCGGAAAACCTGAACTACGAAGGGGGAGATAGTTATTGCTACAACGATTCCGCAGAGTACTGCGAAGAATATGGCCGTCTATACACCTGGGTGAGTGCGCGGGATGCCTGCCCCACAGGCTGGCACTTGCCGACAAGGGAGGATCTTGACACCTTGCTTTCGACTGTGGGCGGAGATTCCTTGGCAGGAAATGCACTTAAATCATTTGCGGGCTGGAATAGAGCGGAAGACGAAGGAAACGGTGTGGACTCGTATGGCTTTTCCGGAAGTCCTGCTGGCTGGATGGATCTCACTGGCGATTACTATCAAGTAGGTTATTTCGGGCGTTTCTGGAGTATCTCGAGTTGTAGTGATAAAAAAGCTTATACGTTGCATTTAAAATATAATGCTGAGAGTGGTAGCTTGGACTATACATTTAAGGAATCGGCAATCTCGGTCCGTTGCATCAAGGATTAGGAGGAAATATGCGTTCCCTTTGGTTTGGTGTTCTTGTTTGTGCGGCGATGCTTGTCGCATGTAGCGATGATGACAGCAATTTCGCGACGCGGCCTTCGGACAGGTCGTCGTCGAGTAAGGTCACTGAGCCTGCCGAAATGACGACTGGAACCATGACCGACTCCCGCGATGGTCAGACTTACAAGACTGTGAAAATTGGTGACCAGTGGTGGATGGCGGAAAACTTAAACTACAAAACGGACTCTAGCTTCTGCTACAATAACGTGGAAAGCAACTGCGCCAAGTACGGTAGGCTTTACACGTGGGCTGCGGCGGTAGGCAAGTTGGAGAGCGAATGTGGCTATGGTTATACATGCACTCTGCCATCAGGAAGCGTTCAGGGTGTGTGCCCGAGCGGTTGGCACCTGCCTAGCAAAACTGAATGGGAAACTTTGTTCGACACTGTCGGAGGAAAATCGATGGTAGGCAAGGTGCTTAAGTCCACGTCCGGGTGGTATGATAATGGCAACGGCACGGATGCTTTCGGATTCTCGGCGTTGCCTGCTGGTTACAGGGAGAATAATGACGATTACTACAACGAGGGCGTACTCGCGCTCTTCTGGAGTTCTTCGGAGAATATTAGCTTCAGCGCGTACTACATGGGCTTAGACTTCAACCACGACGATGCGGGCCTGAACTACGACAGTAAGAACATCGCATTCCCTGTTCGTTGTCTCCAGGACTAAACCACGGCCTTGCTTTTCCAGCGGCCGCTGCGCCAGCGCCAGATGTTCGCGAACGAGCGGTAGAATTCGTCGCTCGCCATGCCGAGCCAGAGGCCGGGGAGGCCTAGCCCCACGACAAACGCGAGGATAAGCGAAGTCGCAAGCCCGAGCGTCCACATCATGCCGCTCCCGACAATAGCGGGGAACTTGGAATCGCCCGCGGCACGCAGCGACGTGGTGAGAATGAAGTTCACCGCCTTGAACGGCTGCACGGCCACGTCGCACCAGAGGCAGATCTTGCCGAGCCTGAGCACTTCCGGATTGTCGGTGTAGAGCCGTAGCAGGTGCTCGCCCAAGAGTGCGACGATTATCGAGAGCAAGAGTCCGCTCGTGATGCCCACGGCGAGCGTCTGGTAAACGCGGCGGTTCGCCTTCACAAAGTCGTGCGCGCCCACGAGGTGCGCCACAAGAATCTGGTTTCCGCTGCCGAGGCCGACCCCGAGAATCACGGAAAGGGCGGCGAAGTTACCTGCGAACACGCGGGCGGTCATCGCGGTGGTGCCCACGTACACGACCATCGCGGTGATGAATACCTGGAAAAGCTGGAAACTGATGGGTTCCGCGGCGGCGGGGAGGCCGATGCGAATCCAGTCGGGGAGGAGTATGCGGGAGCGCTTCCAGTCGCGGGCCCTGCTCTGGTGCTTGACCTTGAACTTGAGCACCAACCACAGGATGCCCGAAGATATCAGCCACGAGAGCGCTGTCGCGAGGGCCACGCCGTAAACGCCCATCTTGGGAAGCCCGAAATATCCTTCGAGGAACACGACGTTCAGGCCGGCGTTACTCGCGATGGTGAGCGTGTTGCCCACGAGGTTCCATACGGTGAGGCCGTGCGTGGCGATGAGGGCGGTAAGGATGGTCTGCAGCGCGCGGAAGGCGAACCCGAACGAGACGACGCTCAGGAACATCATTGCGTATTTCGCGGGTTCCTCGGTGAGGCCCATCCATTGCGGGATGTGCCCCGAAAGCGGGAAAATGACGAGCGTGAGCGCCACCCCTAGTAGGATGCTCCCGAAGAGGACCATCGTCTGCGTGCTGTTCGCGTGGCTGTTCTGCTTGGCGCCGATGTACTGCGAGACGATGCTCGCGCCGGACTGCGCGAAGGCGTGGAGTGCGGTAAACAGGGCGCCTAGAATCGGGAGCATGGCGCCGACGCCGGCGGCTGCGGTTTCGGAAGTGCGCGAGAGGAACCAGCTGTCCATCATGGGCTGGATCATGCCCACGGCGAACGTGAGGATAAGCGGCCAGGAGAGGCTTATCAGGGAGCGGTCTTTGACGTCTTTTTTGGGTCCGCGCATGCCACAATTTTAGAAATAGCCACCCCCCGCGAAAAGACAACCGATATAATAATATGGTTCCC